>SL_3KL_010_SEDDRAFT_10000471_pt1 | contig 33004 bp, 24 predicted proteins | sample SodLakKL_010_SED_2_FD_10381 | JGI IMG/M metagenome (IMG submission 10381)
TACCCCGGAAGATAAAATTACCTTTTTAGATGAGATTAAACCCTACTGGCAGGGACGCTCCAACTATGAAGAGTGGTTGGCACAGATCCCTGAAGAAACCAGGATCTTACGCGATGCCGGTGTAGTTTATATCGACCGCAAAGCTGTCCGGGGTTGGGGGGAAACAACGGCCGGCTATGAGTGGCTGATCAGGGAAGGTTTGACCGGAATCATTACTGGTATTCAAGCCCGAAAAGCTGAACTGGATATTACCAGGCCCGGTGATTATGAAAAAGACATTTACCTGCAAGCCATGCTTGTATCTGCAAAAGGGATCATTAAGCTGGCAGAACGTTATGCGGATGAAGCGGAACGCCTGGCTTCTGTCGAAACAGACCAGCAGCGCAGAAAAGAACTTGAAAAGATCTCCGAACACTGCCGCCGTGTTCCTGCTTACCCGGCCAGAACTTTCCATGAAGCCCTGCAGGCACTTTACCTTTACCAGGTAGCAATTTTTATGGAGCAAAACGCTGCCAGCTATAATCCCGGACGAATGGATCAATATTTATGGCCCTACTACAAGGCCGATCTGGAGGCGGGCAGAATTACAACCGAACAGGCCCAGGAGTTATTAGATTGTCTATGGGTGAAATTTAGCGAACCCTGTCTTTTCCAGGATGCCGGAACGGCAGAATTTGCGGCCGGTTATCCCATGTTCCAAAATGTCTGTGTCGGCGGGGTTGATGAAACCGGTAAAGACGCTGTAAATGATTTGTCATATATGATTTTACAGGCTACGATGGATGTAAAGCTTTATCAACCCTCCCTTTCTGTTCGCTACAGTGTGGCTAAAAACCCTAATGCTTTTCTCAGAAAAATTGTTGAGCTGATCAAGCTGGGCACCGGATTTCCCGCCTTCCATAATGACGATGCAGGCACCACCATGCTGATGAATAAAGGGGTGCCTCTGAAAGAAGCTTATAACTGGAATCCCTGCGGCTGTGTTGAAACCAATCTTGAAGGAAGAATGCGCCAGTATACAGCCCTTGCCGATATTAATCTCGGTCACATGGTTGAGTTTGCCCTGACCGGCGGCCGGAGCAGAAAATACGATCGCATTGTCGGTGCAGAAACCGCAAAACCGCTCACTTTTAGAAGTTTTGAGGATTTTCTAAATGCCGTAAAAACACAAATAGCCTGCGCAACCCGGGCAGTAGTTGCCGGCAGCCATGTTATTGATGAAATTGGCCTGAACAGACCCTGCCCCGCCCTCTCATTAACTTTTAAAGATTGCATCAAAAATGCCCTTGATTATTCACGGGGAGGGGCCAAGTATAACGTTGGCAACGGGATTATTCTAATCGGGGTAGCCGACCTGGTCAACAGTATCACCGCCGTTAAGCACCTGGTATACGATACAGGCCAAATATCAATAAAGCAGCTTTTAAAGGCGCTGGAAGATGACTTTGAAGGTCATGAAAACATAGAAAAAATGTGCCGCGAAGCTCCCAAGTACGGTAATAACGATTCTTCAGCTGATAAAATAGCCGGAGAAATATTTACCTTTATTGCCGACGAGATTGAAAAATACAGCAGTAAGTTCGGACCAATGACTCCGGGGATTCTTCCTGTTTCAGGCAATACACCATTCGGCCTGGAGGTAGGAGCGCTGCCATCGGGGCGCAGGGCCTGGCAGCCCCTGGCCGACGGTATAAGTCCCAGCGGTGGAACCGACTTAAAAGGTCCGGCTGCCGTTCTTAATTCAGTTGCCCACATTCCCCACGGCCGTTTTGTCCAGGGAACTCTTTTAAACATGAAAGTTGAACCGGCCATGCTGGAAACCGATAACGGTATTACCCAGCTGATGGCCCTGCTTAAGAGCATGTGCTCCCTGGGTATATATCATGTTCAGTTTAATGTTATCAACCAGGAAACTTTGCTAAAAGCCCAGGATAATCCCGATCAATACAAGGGCTTGCTGGTTCGTGTAGCCGGTTATACTGCTTACTTTACCGAGCTGGGCAAAGATATTCAAAATGAAATAATCGGCCGGACTGTGCAGCAGGGCATATCAGTAGGGTAAACATTTATGACCGAAAACCAGCTTAACCTGACAGGAAATATACTGAGAATAGAACGTTCTTCCATTCATGACGGCAGTGGGCTGCGAACGGTAGTTTTTTTAAAAGGCTGTCCTTTAAGCTGTTCCTGGTGTTCAACCCCGGAATCGAGGAATTTTGAATTTGAAAAAGGTTTTGCAGCCGAGTTGTGTCTTGGCTGCGGAAAATGTGCTGCAGTATGCAAAAATAATGCTATTTACATTGACCCTGATAATAAAGCTGCAGTAACCGATAGAAACATGTGCAGCTGCTGTTTTAATTGTGCGAATGTCTGTCCCTCTAATGCGGTAAAAATATACGGGAAAACTATGACTGTTTCTGAAGTTATGGATGAAATAAAAAAGGATGAAATCTTCTTTTATCATTCCGGGGGCGGGATTACACTAAGCGGTGGCGAGCCGATCAGCCAGAGCGATTTTTCAGCCGCCCTGCTTCGCGAATCAAGATTGCTGGGTATTAATACCGCTTTGGAAAGTTGTTTATACGGAAACTATCAAAATATTGAAAAGCTGCTGCCCTGGCTTGATACCCTCTATGCTGACCTTAAGCACATGGATTATGGAATGCACAAAAAGTGGACCGGTGAAGATAACAGCCTTATTTTAGAGAATCTGGCAAAAGTTAATCAAAGTGAATACTCACCGCAAATTGTAATCAGGGTGCCTTTAGTGCCGGGTTTTAATGACAGTGATGAAAACATGCTCGCTACTCTTCAGTTTTGCAAGGGCTTAAACAATTTAAAGGGTCTTGAACTATTACCCTACCATCGGCTCGGAATCGATAGTTATCGCTACCTCGGTCTCGATTACCGGTGCGGTGAAATACCTCCCCCTACCGCCGAATGGCTCTCAAATCGCATTTCTTTCTTAAAAGAGCATAACAGTGAACTTGTAATTAGTTCCGGAAGCGGCTTTAACGCAAAATAAAACCGTTACCCAGCGGATCTTCAGGATCAAGAAGCATAGTATTTATACCGCAAATGTGAGCTGAACCGGTCACTTTCGGTATTACCGCTTCATAAGGACCATACCTGGTAANTTCTNCTGCCTCAGCTTTAAAGCAGGAACCGATAATTGATTCAATAACGATACTTTCCCCTAACGCCACTTCTCCCCGGGCATAATGCAGGGCAGTCCTGGCACTTACACCTGTTCCGGTCGGACAGCGGTCTACCTCTCCATCGGCAAAAACACAAACGTTACGGCTGTGATGCTCAGGGTCAAGGGCCTCCCCGACAAAAATAACCCCGTAGAGAAAGCTTAAATCTTCTTCGAAAGGATGTTCGACGGCCAGGCTTTTTATAATCGCTTCTTTGATCTGCGTACCCAGTTCGATTAAACGTCGGAACCCCGCAGCTGTAAGTTCTACAGCAACAGATTCCGCCCTGACATATGCGTAAAAAGCTCCGCCGAAAGCAAGATCGAAGTCAACTTGCCCCACTCCCGGGACTTCAACCTTTTGATCAAGAGCATATACAAAGGATGGAACATTATAAAAAGAAACCTCTTTTACACTTTTTCCCTCCCAGTACGGATAAGCGGTAACCCTGCCGGCGGGGGTGTCGATTTTAACTTCCTTTTTATTCTCGGCCCCTTTAATCATGCCTGTTTCCAGTCCAACCTTCGTTACTGCAATAATTCCGTGTCCGCACATGCTGCTGTAACCTTCGTTATGGGTAAAAATAACTCCAAAATCACCATCGTTAGTGACCGGTTCGGTTATGATACAGCCGTACATATCGGCATGACCGCGTGGTTCCCACATTGTTGCAGTGCGCAGGTGATCCAGCTTTTCCCTTGCATAGCGCCTTTTTTCAAGTATGGTTTTACCCTGTAAAGAGGGATAACCCCCGGTAAAGATGCGCAGCGGTTCCCCGCCTGTATGGGCATCAATAGCCGTTACCTGCTGCCATTTTTCAGGTATTTTCCATGTCATGCTTTAGAACCCCTCCTGTTCTCATAAAGTCTGCGGCCGCAATACAAAAACAGGACAAGGGCTGCAGTGGCGCCAAAAGCAGCAATTATGCCAATCATGCTTTCCATGTAGGTTGGGTCGATCATCAAGATCAGTCCTAAAACCAGCATTAGACTACCGGCAATTAGCTTTAAAAGGCGCCCTCGCTCTTCAGTCATTTTAATGGAGCGGAGCCTGATCACTGCCACAAAAAAGATAACCAGCTCAATTGAGAGGTAAGTAATTATATAGACTAAAAATAGGGTTATGAAATATGTAAGTCCCGGGTCGAGTTCGGCAATCAGCGAACTCCAGATAAACGGAAAGCCGGCAGTACACGGCAGCTCTACCAGGGCAATGCCAAGGGCCATAACAACAGTTGCAGTGATCATTGGAATAACCGATTCAGTGTAAAATATATTGCGAACCTGTTGATAATACCTGCTTTTATATTTCTCCGGTATGGAAAATGTCAGACCTTCCTTGAACAAAATAAAATCCTTAATGGCTACCAGGCCTAAAAATATAACTATTGCTGCCACGATATAGCTTATCCAGAAGAGCTGGGCAACAAAAACCATAATATTGAGGATTCCCAGGATAAAGAGACCGTATACAGCAGAGGTAACCAGCAGAAAAGTAAAGCCAACCAGAAAAATTCTTTTCCTGGAGGCAGAATGAATAATAATGGCCAGCAGAAAGGTCAAAACGAAAAGTGAACAGGGATTAAAACCGTCGAGAAAGGCAATGATAAAAGTGCTGAGTAATATTGGTGAGGCATACAGATCTACCTCTCCAATTAAGGGCAGATCCAAGACATTCCTTCGATCTGCAGTTTCTCCTTCTTCAAGGTTTGTTTCAATGGCATTGATAATATCTTCCTGGACTGCTTCTGAGAAACCAAGCCAAAACTGGTCCCGGTAGACAAGGGTCGGAAAACCGCGAACTTCAATACCCAGTTCTTCACTGATCTGTTCATACTTTTTACGGCCTTCATCATCCTGGAAAACTTCATAAATCTCTACCTTAACCGGATAATCATCGAACAGATCAACATGTTCCTCAGGTTTGCTGCAGGTTGGGCAGTATCCCCAGAAATAGTATACCGTGCCGGCATTTTCATTCGCCCCTGCAGGCAACCCACTAACAGCAATTACCAGCAAGGTGATAATTACTGCAGAGACGTTTCTATAGAACTGCATCCGTGTTAACTCGACCTCATCATTATTCTAACATCATTCTCCAAGATAAGCCTTGACAATACTTTCATCTTTACTCATCTCTTCCGCGCTGCCTTCCATAACAATCTCGCCGGTTTCCAAAACATAGGCCCGATTGGCAAACTTGAGGGCAGCCTTGGCGTTTTGTTCAACAAGAAGAATTGTTGTTCCCTGCTCCTTGTTAATTTGCTTGATTATATCCATAATATTTTTTACAATAAGCGGTGCAAGACCCATGGAAGGTTCGTCTAAAAGCAGTAGTTTTGGTTCCGTCATTAAAGCGCGGCCCATGGCCAGCATTTGCTGCTCGCCACCGGAAAGAAAACCACCCATCTGCTGCTGTCTTTCCCCAAGGACAGGAAACAACTCGTAAACGCGTTCCAGCCTTTTTTTGCGAATATCATTGTCATGAAGGGTAAAAGAACCCAGTTCAAGGTTTTCTTTAACCGTCAATTCTTTAAATATCATGCGCCCCTCAGGGACATGAATAACCCCCATTTCAACAATACTATGCGGCTGCCTGTAAGTTATATCTTCTCCTTTATAGATAACGCTTCCGGATGAAGCATTGATCAAGCTTGAGATTGTTTTCAGGGTTGTGCTTTTACCGGCGCCATTGGCGCCAAGCAGAGCAACTATCTCCCCCTCCTGCACGTCAATGTTAATGCCTCTAAGGGCATAAATTTGACCGTAGCGGGTTTCTAAATTTTTCAATGAGAGGACTGGCTCGTTCATGCAGTTTCCTCCTCCTCTTCTTTTCCGAGGTAGGCTTCAACTACTTTCGGGTTATCTCTTACTTCCTGCGCTGTTCCTTCAGCAATTTTTACGCCGTAATCGATTACGAATATTTTCTCCGAGATCTTCATTACTAAACCCATGTCGTGTTCAATCAGGAAAATTGTCACTTCGCGCTTATCCCGAATCTTATGCATCAAATCGATAAGGCGCGACTTCTCATCTTTGTTTAAGCCGGCAGCCGGTTCATCGAGCAGCAGCAATTTCGGCTGGGTTGCAAGGGCCCTTGCCCATTCAACTTTACGCTGATCGCCATAAGGCAGGTTGCTGGCAATGAAATGCTTCTTATTAAGAATACCGACAAAATCTAAGCATTCTTCGGCTACTTCACGGATATGCTTTTCTTCTTCTCTTTGCCCTTTTGTTCTAAAAGCAGTTGTGAAGAAAGCCGCGTTGGTGCGGCAGTGCATCCCGGACATCACGTTTTCAAGAACGGACATGCTTTTAAAAAGGCGCAGGTTCTGAAAGGTTCTGGCCATGCCCATGTATGTGATAATATGCGGCTTTTTATTAACCAGGCTCTCCCCCTGGAATAGCATTTCGCCATCACTTGGTTTGTAAAAACCGGTCAGGCAGTTAAAAACACAGGTTTTTCCTGCTCCGTTTGGGCCAATCAGGCTCCTGATCGAACCTTCTTCAATCTCCAGCGAGAGAGCGTTTACAGCGCACAACCCGCCGAACCTGAGGGTTAAATCCTTTATTTGCAGTAGTGCCACTTAAACACCTCATTTATTCGTCAGTTGATATAGTTGGTTTTTCCGGCCAAATTCCCTGAGGCCTGTAAAGCATTATTATTAAAAGCAGAAAACCGAAAATTAACAATCGGTAAGGACCAATACCCCTCGCAACTTCGGGGATTAAAACAACAAGGACCGAACCGAGAACAACACCCGGAATTTTTCCCATACCTCCAAGCACGACGGCCATTAAAAACATAACCGAGTGAATAAACATAAACGAATCAGGAGATATAGCCGTCATTTTTGCGGCGAAAAATGAACCGGCAACCGCCCCGAATGCCGAACCTATGATAAATGCATACAGGCGCGATGTCGTAACATTAATACCCATCGCTGCTGCAGCATCTTCATCTTCCCTGATGTATTCCCAGGCCCTGCCCATGCGGGAATTTTCAAGACGGTAAGAAACTATTATTGCCAGGATGGCCAGGATAAAAAACATGTAGTAAAAGTGTGAAATCTGGTTCAGGGTTATTCCGAAAAACTCGGGACGCTGAATGCCAATCAGCCCAATAGCTCCTCCGGTAACATCAAGGTTTCTGATCGTCAGTCTGGTGATTTCACCAAAACCCAGGGTTACAATAGCCAGGTAATCACCGCGTAATCTCAGGGTTGGAAAACCGATTGCCAGCCCGGCAATTACTGCTGCTACAATACTAAATGGTATGGTTAACCAGAAATCCATACCCATCCTTGAACTAAGAATACCTGTCGTATATGCGCCGACCGCAAAAAAGGCAGCGTAACCAAGGTGCAGCAATCCGGCATAGCCGACAATTATATTCAAACCGAGACAAACTACCACATAAAAGAAAAGATTTGTCATAATTTCCTGGGTGAACCTGCTGGAAGTGTTAGGAAATATAACTAAAAATACAACTAAGGCTGCAAAAAAACCATAGAGGTAGATTTTGTTCTCAAATATCATGAAAAGCTTCTCTATGATACCTTCAAAAGGGTTCTTAATTTTATGTTTATTTTTTGTTTCTGCCATAAACGCTACATCCTCTCACTTTCGCTGCGCCCAAGCAGGCCGTTAGGCTTAAAAATTAAAAACAGTATTAAAAAGGCAAATGAAAACACGTCTTTCCACTCGGTGCCGATAAAAGGAATCTGTGTCCCAAAAGCCTCCAAAAGCCCGAGCAGCAACCCTCCAAGCATCGCTCCCGGTATAATGCCAATTCCCCCGATAACGGCAGCAGTGAATGCTTTTAGGCCGATTAAAAACCCCATAAAAAAATGAATAGTGCCATAGTAGACACCGGCCATAATACCTGCGGCTGCAGCCAGCGCAGAGCCGACAAAGAAGGTCAGGGCAATGATTTTAAATACATCAATACCCATAAGCTGGCAGGTATCCCTGTCCAGGGCAATAGCGCGCATCGCTTTTCCGTACATTGTTTTGGTGATAAACATGTGCATTATGAACATTAAAGTAAAAGCGGCTACAATAAGTATAACCCTGGTTTCAGTCAATCTCAGGGCTCCGAGATAAAAACTTTCACTGCTAATATCGACGTTAAATGCCCTATAACGCCCGGCAGATAACAGCATCACCGTGTTATACAAAATCATAGATACAGCAAGGGCAGTAATTAAAATTGATAACCTGGGGGCTTTAAGCATCGGTCTGTAGGCGACCCTCTGAATAAGGACACCCAGCAAACCGACAAGAAGCATGGTTATCAACAATCCCAAAATAAGGGAAGGCCAACCTGCGCCAATGTAAGGCGAGGCAATTGATAAAAATATTAGACCAGAAAAAGCTCCAATCATATAGATATCGCCATGGGCGAAGTTTAAAAGCTTAATAATACCGTAAACCATTGAATAGCCGATCGCAACCAGTCCGTAAAAAGAGCCGATTAGCAGACCGTTAAAAAGCTGCTGCAGTAATATCTCATGTAATGCCATCTGTTCACCTCTCAAGCAGATACAGGCCCGGTTAAACCGGGCCTGTGTCCTTAATATTCAGGCGGCTTACTCTGCCAGAGCCCATCTTCCGTCCCTGGCTTCGAGCACTACGAAATTACTTCTTGCAAGCGTGTTATCTTCGGTGAACATAACCGGACCTGCCAATCCCTCAAAACCATCAGTTGCTTCGAGAGCATCCCTGATCGCAGCGCTGTCAAAGGATCCTGCGCGCTCCATGGCGTCAACCAGCAGATTAGTCGCATCATACATCAATGCTGCATATGCACCGGGTTCACGCGGGAAGTTAGCTTCATAACCCTCGATAAAGCTCTGGGCAGCGGGCAGGAAATCGGTAAGCGGCGGACCTGTGCAGTATACGCCTTCTGCAGCGTCACCGGCCAGGTCAATCAGTTCCTGGGCGCTTGAACCATCACCAACGATAATTTCTCCTTCATAGCCACCTTCGCGCAGCTGGCGGATCAAAAGCGCGCCTTCTGCCTGGTAGCCTGTCCAGTAAATACCGTCAGGCTGGTTGGCCATAATCGAGGTGACAAAGGCTGAAAAGTCTACTTCGCCTCTTTGTACTGTATCGTCAACCAGCACTTCATAACCGGCACCTTCCCACTGAATAATAGTTTGTTCTTTTAAGTCAGCGGAATATGCGTCTCCGGAGTCGATTACAGCAATCGTTTCGACACCAAGGGCTTCAAACTGCGAAACAGCAGTTGCAGCCTGATCAAGGCCTGTGCTGTTAATCATAAAGCCCCAGCCCGGGTTTTCATCAATCAAGCTGGTCGCGTTAGATGCTGCAATAACAAAGGGAATTCCCGCTTCACCATAAATAGCAAGGGTTGGCAGGGTGGCCCCTGAGCAGTAACCACCAACTAAAGCTACAACTTCTTCGGATACCAGCTGGCTGGCAGCGGCGGTTGCCATTGACGGGTCGCAACCGTCGTCGCCCGTGGTAGTAACCAGCCTATGCCCCATTACACCACCGGCGTCATTAATTTCCTGGACAGCAAGCAGGGCGGCATTTTCCATATCGGTACCGTCAGCTGCTTCAGAACCGGTAGTCGGAACCATGATTCCGATTAATACTTCTCCTTCAAATTCATCTACAGGATCATCTACAGGATCTGCAGCTTCTTCTGCACAGCCAAATGCTCCGAATACCAGCATTGCTGCAACTAACATTAAAATCCAGTGTTTCTTCATGCTCATAAAGACCTCCTCATCAATTTTACACATTCTTTCTCCTGAACTACATTACAGCATATTCTATTAATTTGCCATTAGGTTCAAGATTTTAAACAAAATAATAATCAAGTACGCTTATAATTCTACTGCCCCCGGATAAAACTTTCTTAGTTTTATCTCCCTCCTTATACCTATGACTTAAGTCAATCGGTAAAAGTGAGCAGCTAAAGATATTCCACCTCCTTAAAGTTTTATTCATTGCGGGCATAAAAAGGTATTTTACAGGCTATAAAATACACAACACGTAATTTTCGCTATTGATTAGTTATTTCCTTCTATAAAATTGTTAAGTTTTGATCATACTTAGATCAAAATCTTTTACCCTGACACGATGTCAGGTATTAAGTAATTCTTGTTTCATAAGCCGCTGCCAATCAATACCTTTCGCTCATAAACAACCCGATCAGCTTAAAGCAATGTTTTAATTATAACATAACTGCTTTCATTTTAAAGTTTTTTTTGCTTTAATATACCTTCAATCTTTTGGGCAGTAGCAGTAGTGGAAAGGCCTGCTTTACCGGTACAGCGCAGTTCAGGCGGGATCATTGTTCCTGCCTGATGCATTGCGCCTATAGTTTCATCGAGTGGGATTACATTTTCATACCCGGCAAGGACCATATTAGCTGCAGCAATGGCATTGAAGCCGGACATAATATTTTTCCCGAGGCAGGGCACCTCTACCCGCCCCCCAACGGGATCGCAAACCATACCGATTACATTTTGCAGAGCCATGGCCGATGCATCTAAAGTTTGTTTAACTGTCCCGCCCAGCATTTGGACCAGGCCCGCTGCAGCCATCCCCGAGCCGACACCGCACTCTGCCTGGCAGCCGCATTCTTCAGCGGCAAAAGTGCTGCGCCATGCAACCAGGACTCCAACCAAACCTGCAGCCAGCAGGGCCTTTGAAACAGCTTCATCATTAAACTGCAATTCTTCGGCCACGGCAAAAAGTGTGCCCGGCAGGCAGCCACAGGACCCTGCTGTCGGAGCAGCAACAATTACACCCATTGCGCTTTTTGTTTCCATAATCGCCGTAATATAAGCGATTACTTTTTTATCTCGTTCTCCTCCGCTTAAATTTCCTGAATAACTAGCTATTTTATGAGCCTGGGGACCAAGAATCCGATCGCTGTAATCGCTGCCTGCCAGTCCTTCTTTAATGGAAGCTTTCATAATTGCAGTCAAGCTTTTACTCATATCGAACACTTTACTTTCTGAAATATTACCCCGGGCCGCCTCATATTTTAAGGCCATTTCCCAGAGCTGTCCCCTGTCAGTTTCAGCTTCCTGCAAAATATCTATAGCACAGGTATAAGGAACCTGGCAATTCCTGCTTGATCGGATTGGCAGAACAGGTTCAAGCTGCACAACCCTTTCAAGCTTAACGCCAATTTCCGCTAATCTTAGCTGAAGATCTGAGATGGGGTAACCGGTTTTAAGATTAATAAGGCTGGCATTTCCGCCGGCGGCAATCAGGCAATAATCGTGATCATTAATTAGCATTTCTATTTTTTTGCAGTATTGATCAAGTAAAGCCTGCTCGGTATTTTTGAAAAATAGCAGGCTTTCGTAAAAATCTCCGCAAATTGAAACAGGGAGACCGTTGATCTTCTGCAGTTCAAACATGCCGCCACCGGTAGATACAAAAATAAAATGGTTTTCTTCGCCTGATTCTCCTTTTGCTTGAATCCTGTAAGTGTTGGGGTGGCTTGCCTGATAATCAACAATTTTAAAACTAATATTAATATCACGCTTTTTTGCTGCTTCCAGCGAGCCTGCCAAACCGGGATCATCAGTATCCATATCCAGCAAACCGCCAGCCAGGCCAATATCAGATCCCTGGGTGCTGTAAGTTGAGGCCAGCGATCCCTCGGGGTCAAATTCGACTTTAAAACTCTTTATTTCAGCAGTGAAAAACTGCCTGACAAGTTTGCCGATCCTGACAGAGGCAGCAGTGTGTGAACTTGACGGTCCGCGCATCACCGGTCCGATAACATCATTAAAAATACTGGGGGGCTGTTTTTTCATCTCTAACTCCTTCGATTTATCAGTCTAGCACTGTACCAATGTTATTTTCCAGGGCTTTTTTGTAAATCAGTTCTGAAACGACAAGATCAAAAAGCGCCATTCCAACTGATTTAAAAAGGATTGTTTCTTCACTTCCCACTGCTTCGTTATTGCCGAGTATTTTGCCCAGTTTAATGATCTGATCGTGCCTGACCCAATTATTTTCCAGGGGTGTAATCAGGTCTCCTGATTCTTCCAGGCCGTGTTCAGTATCGATATATACTTTTTCAACCAGGCTGTACAGAGCCGCAGGAAACTCCCTCATTTCCGGTTTGTAAGATCCTATTCCGATATAGAGTCTGCCTTTAAGCAAATCCTGGTCGTCAGGGAGGACAGGACTGGCTGCCGGAGTCGCGGTTATCACTATTTCAGAAGCTTTCAAAAGTATTTCTACCGATGAAGATTCTTTAACTCTGACACCGGGGAGCATTTTTTCTAACTCCCCGGCAAGCGCGCTTGATTTTGTGCTTGATAAATCAAAAAGATTTACCTCTTCAATGTCCCTCGCTTCACAGGCATAAAGCACCTGTCGAAAGCCCTGTATTCCTGCTCCTACCAGGCCTACAGTTTTAGATTTTTTTGGGGATAAGTGCCGGACAGCAACTCCACCTACCGCACCGGTCCTGATCGCAGTTAATGTCGCTCCATCAAGAAGCGCTAACGGCATACCGCTTTCAGGACAGTTGAGAAGAACCAGCCCCTGAATAACAGGCTTGTTCCTAGCTGCATTGCCTGGAAATAAGCTCAAAAATTTAGTGCCAAATATACTTTTCATAAAGCAGGGCATGTAAAGTAGAGTATTATCTTCATTTTTTACATGCATCCGGGGAGGCATCCGGTAATCACCTTTTAAATCGATGGCATAAGCATTCTCTATGGCATCCATTACCTGATCGAGGCTAACCGCCCTGATGATATCTTTTTCGTTTAAATATAACATCAAAAGTTCTTCTCCTCTCACAAAATATGCACTTGATATGTTTTTACAATAAAGACCCTTTTTCAAAACGGTAATAAACTACACCCTGGAGAAAAAGAAGCATTAATAATAATATTGCCGCGCCGCTTACAATAACATCAAACTCCCAACCACCTGTAACAAGGGCACGCACAGGAGCAACAGCATAGGTAATTGGATTAAAGCGGGATATTAACTGAATCCACGAAGGCATTGCCCCTGTCGGGAAAAGGGCATTACTGGTAAAGACAAGAGGCATGGTTAAAAAGTTAATTATTGCAAAAAGTGTTTCAGGAGTTTTAACCGAAGCTGATAGAAAAAGTGAGATGCTGCTCATTATTGCCGAAAAAAGCCCACAGAAGAGCAGGGCCACTATTATACCTCCGGGACCGGTTATAAAAAGAACACCCATTATACTGCCGAGCAGGGCAATGATTGAGACCTGGATCATAGTCTGAATGACCAGGGCAGACATTTTGCCAAGAGCAATACTGTAACGCGGAATCGGGGCGCTGAGTAATTTTATTAAAAAGCCCAGCCTGCGATCCCAGATTATTGATATCCCACCGTAAACCCCTGAAAAAAGGGAAGTCATAATCATAACACCGGGAACCATAAAAGCAAGATAGTTATCAACCCCCAGCATCTCTGCAGTAAAAGGATTATCTGTAAGCCTGGTCATCATGTTGCCCATCAACACCAACCAGACCACGGGTTGAACTACAGACATCATAATTCGAAGTCTCTGGCTTGAAAATCGTTTCATTTCACGCCAGAATACATAATAAGTCCCTCTTAATCCGTAATTAAGATCCACTTCCCTACCACCTCGGAGTTAGTAACATAATTAGCGCTGACCACGTAATCGGTGCATGCTTGTTCGTGATCTGGCAATTTGCTCTTTAGAAACACTGCCCTCACGCAGTTGTTCTCCGGTATGATAGAGGAAAACATCGTCCAGTGAAGGCATTTTTAAGGTAACTTTTTGTAGTCTTAAAGGAAATCTTTCCAGTACAGCAAAAAATTTAGGCAGGGCTTCCTCGTTATCATTGGTCAACAAAATATAATCGTCACTATTGCTTGAAATTTCTTTGACAAATTCTTTTTCTCTAAGTACTTCCAGCGCCTTTTCAACCAGGTGCGGATCGGCATCATCTGTAAACTTGAAAACAACTACCCCGCCACCAATATTCTGCTTCAACCTGGCCGGTGTATCGATCGCTTTCAGTTCTCCGCGGTCGATAATTGCTGCGCGTCGACAGAGTGTATCAGCTTCATCCATGTAATGAGTGGTTAGTAAAATTGTCATCTTTACTTCTTCCCGCAGGCGGTTCACGTAGTGCCATATTTCATGCCTGGTTTGAATATCAAGCCCGAGAGTTGGCTCATCCAGGAATAATATGCCCGGGCGGTGAATCAATCCGCAGGCGATATCCAGTCTTTTACGCATACCCCCGGAGTAAGTATCGACCCGATCAGCGGCCCTTTCGCGCAGACCGACGAGTTCAAGCACTTCATCAATTCTTTTTTTTCTGATGGAGCGATCCATATGATAAAGGCCGGCCTGCAGCCAGAGGTTGTCGAGACCGGTTAACTCATCATCGATGGCCAGATCCTGTGAAACATAACCAAGGTTCATACGGACCTGGTTTGTACATTTTGCAACATCATAGCCGTTTAAAAAAGCCGAGCCGCCCGATGGTTTAAGAAGTGTGGTCAAAACCATGATCAGGGTGGTTTTACCCGCTCCGTTTGGACCCAGCAGGCCGAATATTTCCTGCTCATCTACCGAAAAAGTGACGCCTTTTAAAGCATCTATGCCACCTGGATATCTTACAGACAGGTCTTTAACTTCAATAACTTTTTTCGCTTCTTCCAGTCCGGTTCACTTCTTTCTTAGCAGTATTTAATCCTCGCCTTTTATTACAGCCAGGGGCCTGAGTCGCGCCACTTTGCTGCTTAAGCCTATTTCGGTTAAGGTTTCAACAACCAGGTCGATATTTTTGTAAGCCTGCGGCGCTTCATCAAGATATGCCCGGTAGTTAGTCCCGGATAATTGTATATCAGCCATGCGTTCTTTCAACTGCTGAACAGTTACTTCACGCTTAGCGGCAGTCCTTGATAAAACCCGCCCCGCACCGTGATTAACCGAATTAAATATTTTATCAACTCCCGGTGCCGCCCTGACAACATAGGAAGCGCTGCCCATACTTCCTGGAATAAGAACAGGGTGGCCGGTAGACAGGTAGGGTTCCGGGTTCATTTGATGTCCGGGAGGTAAAGCCCTGACAGCCCCTTTACGATGGATAAGCATATTTCTTTCGCCAATTGTTTCAAACTTTGCTGTATTATGTGCCACGTCGTAAACCAGGCCGAGACCGTAATCACAATCATTCCCACCCAGGGTTTCACCAAAAGCTTTTCGCACATCATCAGTAATCCACTGGCGGTTACAAAATGCAAAATTAACCGCACAGGTCATCGCTGCATAGTATTCCTCACCTTCCTGCGACCTTATCGGCACTGCTGCCAGGCCGGCTGAAGGAATCTCAATACTATATTTTTTTGCCGTGTTTTTCATCGCTTTTGAATAATCTGTGCAAACCTGGTGCCCAAAACCGCGGCTCCCGGTGTGAATAAGCACAGTGAGGATACCTTCCTCAAGTCCATATGCTTCTGCTGCTGTCGCATCAAATATTGCATCGACAACGCCAATCTCAATAAAATGATTTCCCCCACCAATTGTTGAAAGCTGTAATCCACGGTCTCTGGCTTTTTTGCTGACAGCCCTGATGTCGGCGCCTTCTAAACAACCACTGTCTTCAATACAGCTGACATCTTCGGGTCTTCCCACACCAAGCTCAATTATAAAAGGTACTCCCCGGTGCAAAATTGACTCAAGATGCCTGCCAAATATCTTTGAATGCCTGCTTTTCTGACCTATACCGCTTGGCACCCGCCTGAGAATCCCTTCAATCAACCGCCTTAACACTGATTTATCAGTTTCGGCAGCATCAATACTGGTTCGCAGTAAACGCACACCGCAATTGATATCCATACCAACTGCTCCGGCAGAAATTAAACCTTCCCGGGCATCCATGGCCATTACCCCGCCAATTGGCAGGCCGAAACCGCTGTGTATATCAGGCATGCCGATAACCGGGCTGATCACACCATCAAGTGAAGCAGCATCAATTAGCTGTTGCAAAGATTGATCTTCACTAAAAGAGGCGTAAAGTTCGCGGTTAAGATAAACTAAAACGTCTGCTTTCATATTACCCCGGCGGGGGATGCGGTAGCAATTGTTACCAAAAGGTTCCATTACAACCATCAGAGCCACTCCTTTCCTTCAAGCTGAAAAATCCGCTTCACAAGGGGATCAGAGGTCTTTACCTAAAACAAAGTCATTTCCTTAATGAGTTTTTCCAGGGAGGGCATAGCGTCCCAATCGGTTAGTTGGAAGTGAATAGGGGTTATTGATATGTAGCCTTCCTGTACTGCCTTAGTATCATTATCATTATCATTATCTTCCGGATCGTCTTTTACCAGCTCTCCGGCCAGCCAGTAGTAATGGCTTCCCCGTGGATCAGTCCGTTTTTCAAATGCATTCTGATAACGCCTGGTGCCAAGTTTTGTAACCCGCGCCCCTTTGATTTCATCAACATTGACCGGAACATTTATATTGATCAGTGTTGATGCCTCTATATCGCCTTCAAGCAGCTGCGGGACCATATTGCTGACCAGGCGGGCGGCGTACTTAAAACTAAGGCTGTCTCCATTGCCGGTCAGCGACACCGCAACCGAAGGAATGCCTAGAAGTAATCCTTCCACGGCTGCCGATACAGTTCCTGAATAAAGAACATCAGTACCCAGGTTGCTGCCCCTGTTAATGCCTGAAATAACCATATCCGGTTTATCTTCCAGCATCGCTTCCACGGCCAGTTTGACACAATCAGAAGGTGTCCCGTTAACAGACCAGCCTTTCATTGCAGGTTTTTGCAAAAATAATACCTCGGCCACACGCAGCGGTTTGTGCATAGTTATAGCGTGTCCGATTGCACTACGTTCACGCTCGGGTGCAATAACAGTTAGTTTATAGTTCTCATTGCTTTCTGATAAAGCCTGACCCATCCTTTGTATGCCTTCGGCATGGATACCGTCATCGTTAGTCAGCAATATGTGTGTCTTTTTCATGCTTATCCACTAGTCCTTTCCAGCGTTTACAAGCCTATCGGCACAACGTGACGATTCAGCCCTGATTTTTTCTTCATCTAAAGTTTTTAAAATACCGTCCTCAAGAAGCAGTCTGCCATCTACCATTACCAGGCTAACATCCGCTGCCGCAGAAGCGTAAACGATGTGCGCCATGGGATCATGCAGCGGGGTCAGGTTAAGCCTGTCCGTACGCAAACCAATTAAGTCAGCCTTAAAACCGGGTTTTAAGGTGCCTGTCTTTTCAAGGCCCAAAATTTCGGCGCCCATGACAGTGGCCATTTGTAAAACAGTTTTAGCAGTAATTGAAGTAGGATCCATGGTAACACCTTTACTAACCAGGGCCGCCAGGCGCATCTCTTCAATCATATCCAGGTTGTTGTTGCTGGCAGCGCCGTCTGTTCCGAGTCCAACATTTACACCGGATTCGAGCAAGCGTTTAATTGGAGCTATACCGCTGCCCAGCTTAAGATTACTGCCCGGATTGTGCGAAACTCCCACCTTTTTTTCTGCCAGGATATCAATATCTCTATCACTTAAATGCACACAGTGAGCAGCTATTACTTTGAAATCAAAAAAACCGATTTCAGATAGCATCGCAGTCGAAGAACAACCCTGCTCGGCCAGGCAGGTCTCTACCTCATCTTTTGTTTCAGCAAGGTGAACTTGAATCGGCAGGCCTGTTTCAGCAGCAAGCTCGACAACCCGCTCTAAGAAACCGCTGGCCCCGGCGTAGGCGGAATGTGGGCCTATAATTACATTAATTCTTCCATTTTCAGCTCCATGCCAGTCACTGATCAGGGCTTTAGAATCTCTAAAACCCTGTTCAAGGTCGAAACCCAGCCCAATCATTCCTCTTGATAGCACTGCCCTGATTCCACTCATAGCGGCTGCTTCAGCAACCCGATCCATGTAATAGTACATATCAGTAAATGTAGTCGTGCCGCCCCTGATCATTTCGGCGATGCTAAGCATAGCTCCCCAGTAAACATCATCGCTTTCCAGCAGAGCTTCTATCGGCCATATTTTGCTTTCCAGCCATTTTTTTAAGGGCAGGTCATCGGCATAACTGCGTAATAATGACATGGCTGCATGTCCGTGCGTATTGATCAACCCGGGCATGATTATTAAATTTTTTCCATCGATAACCTGATCATAATTATTATTGTCAGTCTCGACTGGTTTCTTAGATATTTTTTCTATCATATTTTCATTGATCAGAATATCCCCCTTAATATAATCAGGTTGTTCATAATCAAGGGGAATGATCAAGGAATTCTTTATTAATGTTTTGTTCAATATTTCTGTCTCCTATCTATCAGAAAGCTTTACATAAGCTTCTTTAACCTGTCCCGATCCGGTTTGCAAACAACACCTTTCTCCGTAATAATTGCGGTAATAAGGTGTGCGGGGGTAATATCAAAAGCGGGATTAAACGCGACAACTTCATCCGGTGACGTTGCGTACTTGTCTATATGGGTCACCTCGCTGCTGCAGCGCTCCTCTATAACAATGTCTTCACCCGATTCAACCGACATATCGATAGTTGAAAGTGGAGCAGCGACATATAATGGTATGTTGTGGTAGTCTGCTAAAACTGCAAGTGAATAAGTCCCAATCTTGTTTGCCGTATCACCGTTAGCGGCAATACGATCGGCTCCGACTATTATTAAATCAACTTTACCTTTAGCCATCAGGTGTCCTGCTGTGCTATCGGTGATCAGGGTAACGGAGATATCTTCTTGAATCAATTCAAAAGCCGTAATCCTCGCTCCCTGCAAAAGGGGCCTGGTTTCGTCTACAAACACATGAACATCTTTGCCCTGCTCCACTGCAGCGCGAATCACCCCCAGGGCTGTTCCGTAGCCTCCGGTGGCCAGCGCTCCCGCATTGCAGTGGGTTAATACAGATGCCTTTTGCGGCACCATTTCAGCGCCGTTAAATCCAATCATGCGGTTATTTTTGATATCTTCATCATGAATTTGTTTTGCTTCCTCTAATAAGTTATCAAATATCGCCTGCGGAGGAGATTCTCTATGCTTAAGAAGCACTTCTTTCATTCTCTCTACAGCCCAGAACAGGTTAACAGCAGTCGGCCGGGCCTTGACCAATTTTGAAGCGGCTTCATCAAGGGCCGATAATAATATCTCCCTGTCATCGCATTTCTCAAGAACTTCCCCGGCGGCGATAACCATGCCATAAGCGGCAGTAATTCCAATTGCCGGAGCGCCGCGCACAGACATCTCCTTGATTGAATCTATCACCTGGTCACAGTTTTCACAGCTGCGGTACTCAACTTTTAAAGGCAGAAAACGTTGATCAAGCAGATGTAAACGATTGTCCTGCCAGTACATAGTAGGCAGCTTGTTTTTTCTGTTCATAGGTAGTCAGCTCTCCTCGGACCAGTATTTTCCGGCTTCTTTGCAGCCGCATGAATATCCATGTTCGATATTCTCAACAGAGGCGGCAAGCAGCTTTTCAAGTTGAGGCTTGACTCTTTCCATTTCTTCAAGAACTTCTTCATGCGTCAAAGGGCTTGAAGAAATACCCGCGGCATAATTGGTCGGAAGGGCTATAACTGCATAGCAGAGACCTGCTTCACGGGCCAAAACAACTTCAGGGACATTGGTCATACCTACCAGGTCACCGCCCCACTGCCCTATCATTCTGATCTCAGAGGGAGTTTCAAAGCGTGGGCCCTCAGTACAAACGTAACAACCCCCGTCCCCCAGGTCAAGATCCAGGGCCATGCCGGCATTCAATATCGTCCTTCTTACTTCCCTGCAATAAGGTTCTGAAAGATCTACGTGAACAACCGGATTTCCTGCTCCTTCATAAAATGTCAGCGGCCTTTGTTTTGTAAAATCTATAAACTGATCAATAACCACCATGCTCCCCGGGGGCATATTCTGACGAAGAGTGCCCACAGCGGCAGTGGCAATTATAGCATTTACCTCCAAATATTTGAGGGCTGCAATGTTAGCTTTATAATTGACCATATGCGGCGGCACTGAATGTTTACCTCCATGACGGGCTAAAAAGAAGACTTTGCGGCCTTTATATGTTCCCGCCCTCATAATCACGGCGCCATACCTGGTATCAACGGTTATTTCTTCTTGATCTTTTATAAGAGATTGATTGTACACTCCTGTTCCACCGATAACAGCAACCCTGATTTCCGACACAATCGCCACTCCTTTTGGCAAAAAACCACTTTACAGACTGCTCTTTTTATTATAATCTTTTTCTTGGGTTAAATGCAAAATTCCTGCCGTAATCATGTTGACGCCTATTATAAAATGAGCTATACTATAAATTGCTTTAAAAGTAGACTTTATCGGCCGACGTAGCTCAATGGTAGAGCAGCTGATTTGTAATCAGCAGGTTGGGGGTTCAAGTCCTCTCGTCGGCTCCATAAAGTGTTGTGGAGAGGTACCCAAGTTGGCCAAAGGGGGCAGACTGTAAATCTGCTGGCAGCGCCTTCACTGGTTCGAATCCAGTCCTCTCCACCAAAATATGGGCCATTAGCTCAGCTGGCAGAGCACCTGACTTTTAATCAGGGTGTCCCAGGTTCGAATCCTGGATGGCTCACCACCTCAAAAACACAGTGAGGACAGGGGTTTTAAGGCTCCTGTCCTCACTTTTTTGGGGAAACATAGATACTCTTTATAGCTTATGCATACTAGCACTACAGCGAAAGATTACTAAGTTCGCGGCGCCATGGGGACGGTTCGAGCGTCCCGGAGCACAGCGAAGGCCGAAGGGAAGACGATGGAACCGTCCCTACTGCTTCTCCCTTCTTCCTGGCAGCTAAGCTGCATACACTCGGGTTAAACCGGAGTGATTCGTGGTGTTCTAGATTGTCCTGCGCAGTTCTTTGTGGTAATGCTCATCTCTTTTAGCTTTGCCCCATTCTATGATAAAATATACTTAGAAGAACCTTTTGGGATTAATTTAAAGTGAGGTGTTTTAAAATGAAATTGTTAGTCTGCGTTGACGGGTCCACACACAGCCAGCATGCTATAGAAAAAGCAGCATTAATTGCCGAAGGCTTAAATTTTGATGAAATATCCGTCATTCATGTTTATGACGGCAGGCAGGATGTGCCTTCTTTTACAATAGGCAGTGATGGTTATGTCCCGGATGAACAAATTGAACGTTTTATTAAGCTGCAGCAAGAAAATGAGCAGGAAAGAAAAATAATTGTAAATGATGCATTAAAAGTTTTTGAAGAAAAGGGCTTAAAGGCTCAGTCCATTTTAGCTGAAGGACATCCAGCCAATACAATAGTCAAAGTAGCAAAAGAAGAAAAGTATGACATGATTGTTATGGGGAGCCGGGGTTTGGGCGGTTTAAAAAAATTATTCCTCGGCAGTGTAAGTAATGCCGTAGCCCAGGAAGCAAAGGATTGCACTGTTATAATTGTAAAGTAGGGCGTTATCAGCCTTCAAACTCCAGCAGATGATCTCCTTATAGGTCACAATAGTTGCTTTATTTTTTCTGGTTTATAAGCCTGCCTGATGTATTGAGAATGTCGAGCTTGAAAATCACATTGCAAAACGATCAATATCAACCCACGTGCGTTTATTTGCTCAAGTAGCCCGCACTTTAAATTGTTGCCAGGGGGATATAGAAATTATATGTTTTCAAAAATATTGATAAAAGACGCTGTAATTATCACCATGAATGATAGTAATGAAGTTTACGATTCCGGAGATATTTTAATCGAAAACGATACAATTAAATCGGTCGGCCAGGCAATCGAGGAAGAGGTAAATGATGCAAAGATCATATCGGGTAAAGGGAAAGTGGTTATTCCCGGTTTGATCAATGTTCACAATCATGCAGCGATGAGTTTGTTCCGTAGTTATGCCGATGATTATCCTCTTATGGTCTGGCTGGAGCAGAAAATATTTCCGGCCGAGGCCAACCTGACCCCTGAAGATGTGTTCTGGGGCGCTTCACTGGCCCTGTTGGAAATGATCCGCGGTGGAACTACCACCTATGTCGATATGTATTTTTTTATGAATCAGACAGCACAGGCCTGCTATGAAAGCGGTATGAGAGCAGTACTTTCCCAGGTTTTTATAGGCGATAATGCAGTTGAGGGCTTTAACAGTCTAAACGATGCAAAAGACTTTGCCGAGAGTTGGCAAAACTCGGGAAACGGCAGGATATCAACTATCCTTGGTCCTCACGCTCCGTATACCTGTTCGCCTGATTTTTTGAAGAAAGTTTTAAGCAAAACGGAACAATCCAATACACCAATTCATATCCATCTTTCCGAATCAAGGCATGAAGTTCAGCAGTCCCTGGAGCTGCACAAAAAAACCCCCGTTGCTTTAATGCAGGAGATTGGGCTGTTCACACGTGACGTGCTGGCGGCACATTGCGTTCATGTTACCGATGAAGATATTGATATCCTGGTAGATAACCAGGTGGGCATAGCCCATAACCCCGGAAGCAACCTTAAGCTTGGCAGTGGAATTGCACCACTGAAGAAAATGCTCGATAAAGGCGCCCGTGTAGGACTCGGAACAGATGGAGCAGCCAGTAATAATAACCTGGATATGTTTGAAGAAATCAGGTTGGCCAGCCTGCTGCAAAAAGGGGTAAACGAAGATCCAACCTTTATTACAGCCGCGGAAGCTCTTGGTCTGGCAACCCGGGAAGCGGCAGCAGCCCTGAAGAAAGACAATCTTGGAGTATTAAGCGCAGGGGCTAAAGCGGATATTGCTATCCTTAACTTCAATCAACCACACCTTCAACCCCATAATAATGCCCTGGCCAATATTGTTTATTCAGCCTGCGCTACTGATGTTGATACTGTCATTGTTGATGGAAGGGTCCTATATGAAAAAGGGAGTTTCCTTACTTTAGATGAAGAAAATATCTACTACGAGGCAAACCGGAGAGCAAAAAGACTGAGGCAGTAACCAGATGCAGACAAGGTTATCACCCTCCAGGATAATCCCACTTATTGAATAGCAGCTATTATAGTGACCTTCATTTAAAAAAGGCCGTGAGCAAAACGCCACGGCCTTTACTGAATCATTCCTGTGTCCGTTTCCAACCGGTTAAAACCTTAGTAGCGATAATGATCCGGCTTATACGGACCGTCAATATCATAACCGACATAGTCAGACTGTTCCTGCGTCATTTTGGTCAGCTTGACTCCTATTTTTTCGAGGTGGAGGCGGGCAACTTCTTCGTCCAGTTCCTTCGGAAGACGGTAAACTTTGTTTTCACGGTCATTTTCAGCCAGGTCAATTTGGGCCATTACCTGGTTGGTAAAACTATTTGACATCACGAAGCTGGGATGACCGGTAGCACAACCAAGGTTAACCAGGCGGCCTTCGGCCAGCAAAATAATGCTGTGCCCGTCAGGAAAGATGTACTGGTCTACCTGTGGCTTGATGTTAACTTTCTTGATACCGGGGAATTTTTCCAGCTTGTCAACTTCAATTTCATTGTCAAAATGCCCAATATTACAGACAATAGCCTGGTCCTTCATTTTTTCCATATGTTCTACTGTAATTACATCCTTATTACCGGTTGTTGTAACGTAGATATCTGCTTCCTTAAGAGCATCTTCAATAGTTACAACTTCGTAACCGGCCATAGCTGCCTGCAAAGCGCATATCGGATCAATTTCTGATACAAGGACACGCGCTTTATAGGCGTCAAGCGCTTCAGCTGAACCTTTGCCTACATCGCCAAATCCGGCAACAAAAGCCGTTTTACCGGCCACCATAACGTCTGTGGCTCTTTTAATACCGTCAACCAGGCTTTCCCGGCAACCGTAAATGTTATCAAACTTGGCCTTGGTAACAGAATCGTTTACATTAATGGCCGGGAAGAGAAGTTCACCCTTTTTCTCCATCTGGTAGAGACGATTAACACCCGTTGTAGTTTCTTCACTTACTCCCCTGAGCTCTTTAACTACCGCCTGCCAGTGTTTCGGGTTTTCAGCAAACTTGGCTTTCAGGGTCTTGTTGACTATTTGCAGTTCCTTGTTATCTGTCGGTTCATCCAGAATGGACGGATTTTTTTCAGCCTCATAGCCGCGGTGTACCAGCAATGTTGCATCCCCACCATCGTCAACAATCTGGTTTGGACCTGAACCATCAGGCCAGGTAAGGGCTTCAAGAGTACACCACCAGTATTCTTCTAAATTTTCGCCTTTCCAGGCAAATACCGGCACACCCTTCGGGTTGTCTTCGGTTCCACCCTTTTCAGCCGGACCGACTACAACTGCTGCCGCTGCATGATCCTGTGTTGAGAAAATATTACAGCTGGCCCAGCGCACATCCGCACCTAGCTCAACCAGTGTTTCGATCAATACCGCCGTCTGAATAGTCATATGCAGGCTGCCGGTGACTTTTAAACCTTTAAGGGGTTTTTCATCTGCGTACTTTTCACGGGTCGCAATTAAACCCGGCATTTCTTTTTCCGCAATATCAATTTCTTTTCTACCCCAGGAAGCCAGACTTAAATCTGCTACCTTGTAATCCATTTTTTATCGCCTCCAATGTTTATTAAGTAAATTAGTCATAAGATGATCAGGTATTTAACCTGTTATATTCTTAACGCCATCTTTCTTTTTTAATATCTTCTCTAATGGTTTTTAAAGTATCCTCATCAAATTGCGCTCCAGTTTGTCGGACAACCTGAGCGGCAATGTATGAAGCCAGCCTGCCGGAATCAGCTATAGAATAACCATTGATTAAACCATAGAGAAAACCGGCGGCATAGTTGTCCCCGGCCCCAGTGCTGTCAACAGCCTCAACGGTAAAAGCATCAATTAAGCAGGTCTTATCGTTAGTATCAGTAATGCAGGAACCATCAGCGCAATTTTTTACGGCAGCAATTACATTTTTTTCGGCCAGCCTGGCAGAAGCCTTTTCCGGATCGTCAAAACCGAGCAGCAGGCAAGCTTCTTCACGGTTTGCCAGCAGTAGATCAACATAATTTTCAATTAAATCATGGAAGTCGTCACGATGCCTTTCTACACAAAAGGGATCAGCCACATCAAAAGCTACTTTTACTCCTTTTTTTCTGGCAGTGGCAATGGCAGCTTTAATTGCTTCTTTTTGAGAATCGGTATCCCACATGTATCCGGTAAAATAAAAGTAATCGGCCGCGGCGATACGATCATGTTTAACATGCTCGGGAGAAAATTCCTGGCATACCCCGAGCCTGGTGCTCATTGTTCGCTCGTAATCCGGTGTAACCAGGACAATGCAGCTGCCCGTATCACCACCGGGCACTACTTCAAGGTCTGATAGTACCTGTTTATCTTGCAGGCGTTTAATGTAAATATCGCCCAGGTCGTCACTGCCAACCATACCGGCCAGGGCAGTTTCAATACCCAGTGCAGCAAGAGTGATCATAGTATTGGGAGCAGAACCGCCGCACGAATACTGCTTTTCACGATCACCAATATGTTTCAGGATATGATTGCCACGCTCGCTGTCAATTAAGGTCATAGTGCCTTTTTCAAGCTCCAGTACAGCAATATCCTGCTCGCTGGCGTGGGCAAGAACATCAATCAAGGGATTACCGATACCGTAAACTTTTACTCTCTCGGCTTCCTGGGCTGCCATCAACTATCTCCTCCAACTATAATATTTCAAATAAAAAAACCTGCAGCTATACAGATAGAGTTAGCAGAGGTTGGTTTCAGACAATTTCCTCAAAACAGCCTTCAATACACAGCTATCTGTTAAGCCAAACAGGTTTGATGTCTTTCTAAAACCGGTCATTAAAGCTACTTGCTTATATGCCTTCCACCTGATCAAGACTTTTTCCTTCCACTACTTTTTCCGCTTCATTAAAAAAGCTGGATCGAAATGGTTAAGCTATCCTCTTTCTCCAGCTTTACTTCTACTTTTTAAATGTTTTATGTTTAAATTATAGCACTTTCTGAACAACAAGTCAAATTCGTTTAGATTACAGTGGGAAACCATATTTTGCAATATATGGTTTCCCACTTCTAGCTTTTTTCTTATTTTTATCCCCCGTGGGCCAGGTGAAACACATTAACGCTGGCATTGTCGGGCACTTCATAGGTTGTATAATCTTCCTTTTGAACCAAACGATCGTTAACGCTGACCGTAATACGGGGATAAACATAGCCCATTTTGTCAAGCACATCCTGGACTGTCATCCCTTCGTACCATTCCAGCTTTTCTTTATTGTTTACAACAATCATCAGTAAAACTCCCTGTTTATTGCTCCGGTTTTTCGAGCAGCGCCAGGACCTCTGGAATATCAATGCCGATTTGTTTTAATCGCTCAATAGTGGGCACCCCGTTTTCATCCCAGCCACGACGCTTGTAGGAAGCGTCAAGAACTATATTATACTGCTTAAAGCGATGATCGCGAGTTATGGCCAGCTTTTCTTCCACGGTTTTGCCTTCAGGATCGATTCCTATTTCTTCCTTCATTTGCTTATCATAGCGTTCTTCCCTGGAAAGATATTCTTCCACCGTGGCCGGCCCAATTGCCCTCAGCGGCGGGAGATCATCTTCCCGGGTTCCACGACCAAAGTAATAACTCATCAAACGCTGCAGGTTAAATACCCGCTCAGCCTGCAGCAGCATTTTTTCCTCATTTACTGGAATACCGGTCATGCCCTCAAAAAATTTCCAGTAATTTTCTACGTGTTCCGGGATCTTGGCAGCCTCCTGGGGCGGATACTTGCTGTTATCAGCCGGAGCCACATCGTTCCAGACAATCTTGCAAAGTCCGAGTAAGCCGAACCAAATCCTGAACAGCGGGAAATAATAGAGGGCTTCTGCTTTGTCTTCCATGCTTGGAATCTGGTTGTTGACCATATCTATGAAAATGAGCCATGCTTCATCATGCTGCGGCCCCTTTATGGCCATAGCATAACCGGCCTGCTGGGCTAAAGATTCTTTAGATACATATTCAGAAAACTCAAGACCCTTTACCTCCATCCCAATGTCATTAAGAAAATCGGGATCGGCACCAAGCTCTTTAACCCATTTTTCTTTTAATCTCCTCACACCCTGACCAACTTCCACGCCAAAACCTTCGCCGCGGGCCATTTCGTGCAGGCATTCAAGGGCTTCATCCATCGCGCCGAAATTCAATTTTTTGCCCCCGGTATGCTCCTCAGTAATAATCCCGGCTTCGAATGCTTCCATAACAAATGCCATGGTGGTGGCGAAAGATATAGTATCAATACCATAAGTATCACAGTAGAAATTATATTCAACAATAAAATCAAGGTCGAAGCCACCCATGTTTGACCCGCCTGCTGCCGTTTCATACTCGGGACCATCGACTACAACCTTTTGCCCTTTATAAGGGCCTGTTTTGAGTTCAAAGCCGTCTACCGCTTTAGCACAGGCCATCGAACAGCCCAGCCAGCAGGCATCGGCCGCACCCTGGGTAAAATAATCGCGAGTCATAACTTTTGAATCAATTTTAGGGGTATCCGGGTGCTTGCCGAATTTAAAATTATGGACCGGCAACAGATCATAGGCATCCATAACTTCAACAATATTGGCGGTGCCTACTTCGCGCATCCGGTTTTGGAGCTTGTCCAGGGTAGCCATTTCAGCATTTACCTTCATGCCATGGCGGCGGATCAATTCCGGGTCTACCGGATTATTCATATCATCGGTGATCTGTATTGCTCCTGTCGGGCAAACATAACCGCAGGAAGTACAACCAACACAGTGTGGATCGACATCACCAAAAGGCATGGTCAGGTGCCGTTTGATTCCACGACCGGCAAAGCCTAAAATATCCTGGATCATAAAAGAGCTGCAGGCACGAACACAATGACCACAGAGGATGCACGCTTTCGGATTTTCATCGGTCAGTTCACTTTTATATTTTTCTTTATCGGTTGCCCCGCACAGTTTGGCAATATTTTGGATCGCTTCCACATTAGGCCAGCGACCCAGGTACATTTCAGCCAAATTTTTGCGGTGTTTTTTTACTTCTTCGGTACTGGTATTTACTGTTATTTCACCGCGAACAGGATAGTTGCAGGCCGTTACCAGCTTTTTTTTACCGTTAACTTCAACTTCGCACAGGCAGAGCCTGCAGGTTCCATTCGGGGTTAAATCCTTATGGTGACAGAGTGTTGGCACGTTGAATCCGGCATCCATGACCGCTTTGAGCAAGTATGTCCCTTCAACAACCGTTGCCGCTTTTCCGTTTATACTGATCTCATATTTTGTCGGACCTGCTTTTGTTTTTGTAGCCATTACTTTACCTCCACTGCATTATATTTGCATGATTCCAGGCAGATTCCGCACTTGATGCAATCTTCCTGGTTGATGGTGTGAAGCTCTTTCGGTTCGCCGCTGATTGCCCGGGTCGGACAGTTTTTGGCACAGATAACGCAGCCTGTACAGTTTTCGTTGATCGCGTAAGTAATTAAAGCGGTGCAAACCCCGGCCGGACAGGTTTTATCTTTAATATGCTTCATGTATTCATCTTCAAAATAGCGCAGGGTCGTCAGCACCGGATTAGGAGCAGTTCCGCCAAGCTGGCACAGGCTTGAACTTTCAATGGTCTCAGAGAGCTCCTGCAGCCGGTCTAAATCTTCTTCCTTGCCTTCCCCCCTGGTAATGCGGGTTAGAACATTACTCAAGGCAAATAAACCTTCTCGGCATGGTGTGCACTTACCGCAGGATTCGTCAATCAGGAAGTTTATAAAGTAACGGGCAACGTCGACCATGCAGGTATGATCGTCCATTACGATCATTCCGCCCGAACCCATCATTGAACCTGCTTTGGTCAGTGAATCGAAATCCACTTCCATGTCAAGGTTTTCTTCAGGGATACAGCCGCCGGAAGGGCCACCGGTCTGGATAGCCTTGAATTTCCTGCCGCCGGGAATTCCTCCTCCCACTTTATAGACTATATCATGCAGGGTAATGCCCATAGGCACCTCTACCAGTCCGGTATTATTAATATCACCGACAAGGGAGAAAACCTTGGTTCCACTGGAACCATTCCATGGATTTCCCTTAACATCACCGGTACCAATTTCGGCAAACCACTCTGCTCCTTTAAGGATAATTTCCGGGATATTGGCCCAGGTTTCAACATTATTCAAGACCGTGGGTTTATCGCGGTAACCATATTCAACATTATGAATGTACTTAGCCCTGGGCTCTCCGGCTTTTCCGGACATGGAAGCCATCAGGGCTGTCGACTCACCGCAGACAAAAGCTCCCGCTCCCCGGTGAATATGAATATCGAATGAAAAGTCAGTACCCATGATTGAATCCCCAAGCAGCCCCCTGGAGCGGGCCTGCTCGAGGGCTTTTTCCAGTCGTTCCAGGGCCAGGGGATACTCTTTGCGGATATAGATAAAACCTTCCTCAGCCTGCAAGGCCCGGGCAGCGATAAGCATACCCTCGATGACTGTATGGGGATCTGTCTCAATAATACTGCGGTCCATGAAAGCGCCCGGATCACCCTCGTCCGCGTTGCAAACAATATAGGAAGTTTCGTTTCTTTCTTCCATCGCCTTCTTGCAGGACTGCCACTTAACACCGGTCGGGAAACCGCCCCCGCCGCGGCCCCTGATACCAGATACAGTAACTTCTTTGATAATTGCATCTGTATCCATCTCCAGGGCTTTGGCCAGGGCCATGTAACCGTCACGGGCTATGTAGTGATCAATGTTTTCAGGATCAATTAAACCTTTATTGCGCAGGGCAATTAACTGCTGCTCGGTAAAGAACTCGATCTCATCCATTTTGGTGTAAATTTTTTCGGACTGTGGATCTGTATATAGTAGTTTTTTGACTACTTTACCGCCAAGCAGGTGTTCATCGATGATCGAGGTGATGTCATCCTCGCTTACTTTTTGATAAAATACTCCCTGGGGTTGAACTACAACGATTGGACCGACAGCACAAAAACCGTTGCAGCCGGTTTTGACAACGAGGTAATCATTTTCCATATTACGATTTTCAAGTTCCTTTTTAAACCGGTCGTAAATATTAAAGCCTTTTGCCGATACACAACCGGTACCGGTACAAACCATCAGGGCACCCTTGTAACGGGCCCTGTTTTTTTCTTCCCTGGCTTTAATTTGTTCAAGAACAATGCTGTCAACCTTACCCTGGTCAGCGACAGCGGCTTTTTCAATTTCTGTTTTCTCTTTGCTTTCGGCCCGGTAATTTTCCAGGATTTTTTCTACATCCTTAGCCTGGACATTACCGATCACTTCATCGCCAATTTTAATAACCGGGGCAATGCTGCAGGCTCCGAGACAGCGAACTCCTTCCAGGCTGTATTTTTTACTTTCTGTTGTCCCGCCGTCTTTTATTCCGAGAATTCTTTCGAAAGATGAAAGTACATTCTGTGCTCCCTTAACGTGGCAGGCAGTTCCGAGGCAAACCTGGATTAAGGTTTCGCCTTTCGGCTCAAGGCTGAAAGACTTGTAAAAAGTGGCGATATGGTAAATATTAGCTTTTGGTGTCCCCGTATGAGTGTTTAACAGTTCTACCGCGGTTTTAGAGATATGTTTGAATCGATCCTGGATATCCTGCATCATTTCAATAACATACTCGGGATCATCATTCCATTTATTAATAATAGCTTTAATTTCATTAATTTCTCCGGCATCATCCTGGATCATAATACGCTGCGGCGTTACATAACTGGCCACCTTGTTCTCCTCCACACGCCAGGAAGGGGTAAAGTTGCGATTTTTTATGACAATAGCTTTAAGATTCTTGTCACGAAAGACTGTTCCTACTCCCCCTCTTCCGGCCTGTTTAAGGCGGGCGGCATTACGGCGCCAGTCCCAGAAAGAAAAGTTTAAAATGCCCATCCTGGTATGTTCTGCAGCTCTGCCGGCAGATGCTACGGCTATATTTTTCTTGTCTAGATCGTTATCGGCAAACATTTCAGTTAATTCTTCTGCCGCAAGATGGGAATCAACTTGTTCTTCGGGCGCTGTTTCGATGGTAATCTTACCGGCAACAGCATCAATAAAAATTATTGAATCTTCACTGGCTTTACCAACGACAGTCAGGACATCAAAACCGGCAAATTTTAGATAAGGACCAAAATAACCGCCCACGTTACTGTCGATAATCAGGTTGGTTAATGGAGATATCGTCGTGATTAAAGTTTTACCAGAGCCGGGAAAGGAAGTTGTGCCTCCCAGCGGCCCGGACGAAAAACAGATCGGGTTATTGTTGCTGTCCCATCTTGTCTGCCTGTCGATTTCAGGAAGCGTTAACCAGAGATCAAAACCTTTGCCTCCGATCCATAGTTCTTTCATCTGATTGGTGACAGCAGCAGTTGTAATTTCGTTGCTGTCCAGATCAATACGCAGTGTCCTGTTAGCGTAACCTTTTTCAAGGGGGACAAGTTCAAAAGAAAAATCCTTCAAAATCTTGTGCTTTTCTCTCATCTTTTTAGTATTCGTCATTTTTTTTTTTTTTTTTTTTTTTTTTTAAACATGCAATCCTGCTAAAATTGTTAGACAGATGCAGCAGGTCAAATGGATTAAATCATTGCTTATTTTTTATCATGTCCCGATAGTTCTCAGGCGTATCAATATCGGTAATTACTGCCTGCGAATCTGTTTCTATAAGATCAATATCATCCTTGCCTGCTCTTTTCAAAAGCTCCCTGCCTCCCAGATCTCCACTTAAATCCATTAGTTCCGGCCAGGTGCGCCTGTCAAAAAGTGTAGGGTTGCCTTTTCTGCCTTGATAAACCGGACAGGTGATCAGCTTTAGCTTTTCGCAATATCTTTCTTTAAGCTGCCTGTATATTAGCGGGGGCACATGTGGCTGATCGGCCAGGGCAAAAATAACCCCCTGGCTTTTTCCGCTAACTGCCGATAATCCGGTTTTGAGCGATTCAGCCATACCTTTGAAATGCCCGTGACTCTCTACTATTTTAAACTTATCGGGATTAATTTTTTGCTTCCACGGGCTCTCCGGTTTGACCACAACAACAATATCTTCAATTCCTGATGCCGCGACCTGGGCAAGAGTATGCTCAAGTATTGTTTTACTGCCATAGGGCATTAAAAGTTTGTCCTGGCCCATACGGGATGATTCCCCTGCCGCTAAAACAACACATGAAACCTCCGGGTGAATACTGTTTTCAGTTACTCTGAAAATAACCTGGGCCGGATTATTTTTGCTTGCGGCGGTTAGCACAAACTGGCCGGGCTTGGATTTTGCGTCACATAAAAAGCCGGCAATTTTCAGCGCCGTTTCACCTGGATCTTTTAAAAGATCTGCTTTATTTAAGACGCAAATGGTTTCTGCCCGAGGCGCCTGCAGTTTGCCTACGTCAAGCATGTAAACAAAGGCGGAAGCAGCCGTTTTTTCAGTAATAATAGAACCCAGCCCGGTTTCTGTAGCTGTTGAAAACTCATGCGGGCGATGAACAGTATCTTCGGAAATAAGAGACCCGATCGCATCAGCCCCTATAATTGCCGCCAGGAAATCTGAACAGGGAGGGAGAACAGGTTCGTATGATGCATAACCTTTAACTGGCAGACCTCTCGATCCGTCTGCTTCGACCAGGATCGAAACCTCCAGGTGCTGGCTTATATACTCAACAATTTTTGTGCCGATTCCTTCAACTTTACCGTTCTTTAGAACTCTTTTCCCTAAAAAAGCGAGATCATTGTTTCTAAAATGATTTTTCAGGGCAGTTAAGTATTGAGGGTCATCTGTCAGGAAGAGGGGCACCGCGGAAGGCAGGTATGACTTTGTCGTCGTTGTGATCAGCGCTCGCTTACCCCCGAACGCCATCTCG
>SL_3KL_010_SEDDRAFT_10000472_pt1 | contig 33003 bp, 21 predicted proteins | sample SodLakKL_010_SED_2_FD_10381 | JGI IMG/M metagenome (IMG submission 10381)
TATCAAGTTGCCTATGATACTGAATTAGAATTAGAGAAACGTATTTCACTCAGAAATGAAGAGATATATCAAGTATACCAGTATGCACTTGAAAAAAGAAAGAGAATAATCTTTATTTCTGACATGTATTTGCCCCAGGAGGTCATTGAATCAATTTTATATAAAGCAGGTTACCAAACATATGAGCATCTTTTTCTTTCATCCAGTTACAATAAAACCAAAGCCTCAGGTGAGTTATTCGATGTCGCAATCCATCATCTGATGACGCCTGCGGAGAGCATATTTCATATCGGTGATAACAAGAGGAGTGATGTTGAAATGGCCAAAGCTAAAGGTTTGCATACTGCTTTTTACCCAAAGGTCATTGATCGTTTTATGGATGAGCACTCTAATCTACATGTCCTGCTAAAAAATAACCTTGACAATCGATTTAAAAGGGATGAATTAACTATTTCGCTTGTATTGGGTTTGAATGCCATCCTCTGGGCTGAAGGTAAAACTTCAGATTACTGGCCCAGGATAGGTTCTTTATATGCTGGACCATTGCTCTATTTTTTCACCAGATGGGTTTATGATAACGCAACGAAAACAGGGATTAAAAACATTGCCATTGTAGGCAGGGATGGATATAATGTTAAGCGTATTTTTGAGCTTTTCGATCAAAAAAATGAATTTAATGCTCAATATATTTATTTGCCACGATATGTGTCGGAGACTAGTAATTTGAATACTGAGATTGATTTCCATTTATTCTTTGAAGAAGTTGGTGAAACCAGAGAAGTTCTGCTCAGGTTCATTTCAGATTTTTCAGAAGATGACCAGCAAATCAAAGACAATTGGAATGAGTTCAGAAAGAAGAAGATGGAAGAAGATGTGGAGCTAACAGACCATATCATTCAGGTTTTTATACTTGCTAATAAAGACCTTTTTATTCGAAATTCGAAAANAAAGAGAGANCTTGTTTTTGANTATTTANCCCACAAAGGCTTACTAAATGATCACTTGTTTTTTGTTGACTCTGCTACAACTCACGCAAGGGCACAAAAACTGATCAGAAATATTATCATTGAGAATGGTATTGATATTTCATTATACGGATACTATTACAAAATAAACCAACGACACAAAATATTAGATCAGAAAGAAATAAGACCATTTAGGGACAGGAAATACCGAACCGATAAATGGGATATTATGGAATACTTTATGTCGGCACCCGAACCCCCTGTTCTTTCCATCAAAAAAGATGGTTATAGTTTTTCTCCTGTTTATCAGGATATCAGCAATAACAAATATGAGAAAATCAGGATGGAAACCTGCAAGGGAATGTCGGATGGTGCAATGCTGTTTGCTAAAAGGGTATTTGATATTTTTGATGACATGCCCGTTATACATGATCTTGATACAGTGGTTTTGATTGTTAATAATCTGATCAACAATCCCTCCGCACAAGACTTAGCCTTAACAAAGAATCTCCGTCACACTATCAACAATGATAACCATTATAATCCCATTATTACCAAATATAGAAAACCTAAAGAAAGTGTTCCGAAAATTTTTGGAGAACGGGTTAATGTTGAGCGGATAACGCCCAGATACGAACATTTTTTTTCCGGTGGAGTAAGTGACAAAACCATTAACAATAAAGGAGAAGAAATATTGGGCTTAAACGTTGCTTTTATGGACAGGTTGCCGCACCTAAACGATAAAGCTGATATTTATGTATTTGGTGAGAACAAAGTTAATTACTTTATAGATTCAATTTTTGAATGGAATTTCCAGAAAGGTGCTGTGCTTCAATATAGACCGTTACATGAACATGAAATAATTTACAATTCTTACGTGAATAAAACTCATGTTTCGGTAATATTTAATTTAACCACTGACAATAAGAGACTGCTGCCTCTTCCGATAGCCTGCATTTCTGATGACGGAAAAAAAGCATTATGTCTTTATCTGGATCCTTCAAAAATAGGTTCTTACTATCAATATGCCACATCCAAAAGCTTTCATAATAGTCAGAAAAGAGATATTCATCAAGGAATATTTCTTTTGGACCTTGATTCAGCAAAATATCAGTTAATTCTTTCACAGGAAGAATTGTTGGGTATGATTGAAAAAAGGTCTTCTCTAATAGATAAAATAATGATTATCGGCCTCTCATTTGCAGATCAGGATAAAGAATTCTTTGTTGAATTGGGCAGAACTAAATCTAAAGGAGTGCCTGAAAGTAAACAGACCCTTTTTTTTAGTTTTCAAGAAAATCAAAAAGGAATAATCACAGCACATCCAACAAATTCACGGCAAACCATAAATAAGCAACTTGTATTTTCAGTTCCGGGTGAATCTGCTGTAGCTGTCTCTGGAGATACTATGAATGGATCTGTTGAATCTGAAGCACCCACCCTTTCGCAAGAAAAGAGATATGTCTTATCGGAAACCCCCAATTCACAAGAGTTTCCCTATCGAAAGCTACAAATGCATGATTTAGTGATGGATAAAAGCATAACGCTTGGAGTTTTTTATTCCGATCCGAATTTTTATAATGGTATCTCAGCTTGCGAATGTCTGCTAAACCCAAGATGGTCGCCTTGCGGGAAGTATTTTCTGATTGATTCGATGCATGAAGGTTTCCGGGGCATTTACCGTATTAATTCAAGGGAAGCCATCAGAGAAATTGAAATTCATGAGGATTTACCTTTCGTTGATGAAGAACTTATATCAATTATAAAAAAGGAATTACCCGTAAAAAAATTCCGTAAGCTCATTTTCCTGAAAAGAAAGACCAAAAAGGCAGTGATCAGATTTATGAATTATCTGACAAACAACCGTTTGTTTGAAAGCAATTAACAAACACTAAAATATCATACCTGATCCGTTTTTTACAGACCGATATTCTGGCTGTTTGGCCTTATGACACAATTCCGTGTAATTCAAGAACCATTAAATAAAGGTTCTGGCTAAGCCCTTTTTTACCGGATTTTTATTTATTCAGGGCGTGCCAGGTTGAAATGATTAGGTATTTAAATATAATTTAGACTAAATAAACATTGGTTTAACGGGTATATTTGGTACTTTACAATTTATACGGGGAGATATTACAATATGATGTTGTCATTAAAAACCTGAAATTATGAGATTTATAACTTATAACGCAAAAAACTACAGGGATATTGAATATATGAAATATCTGCCTGAAGAGGTAAAGAGGGAGATAGACATCGTTTCGAGTGTTATCCCTTTTAAAACAAACAATTATGTTGTCGATTATTTAATTGACTGGGAAAACTTCAGGGATGACCCGATTTACGTACTCAATTTTCCCAATAAAGATATGCTTACTGAAAATCAGTATGAAAGGGTGGAGGGGGTGCTCTCTGGCGACCATTCTAAACTTGATATAAACAGAGTGATTAACAAGATCCGGCTTGAGATGAACCCTCATCCGGCGCAGCAGATGACCAACGTACCGGTACTCGATGGTGAAAAGCTTGAGGGTAGTCAGCATAAATACAGGGATATTATCCTCTTTTTCCCGAGTCAGGGACAAACCTGTCACGCTCACTGTACGTTTTGTTTCAGGTGGCCACAGTTTATTAAGGATCTTGACCTGAAGTTTTCGATGAGGGAGATTGAAAAGGTGGTGGAGTATATAAAAAAGAATGAAAGTATCAATGAGATTCTTTTTACCGGCGGTGATCCGATGGTGATGAGCCCTGCCGAGCTTTCAAAGTATATTGATGTATTGCTTGATACCGCTCCTTCGAACCTTACCAATATACGTTTTGGCTCCAAATCCCTTGCCTACTGGCCGTTTACTTTCCTGCCTGAATTCAGCGATGAGGCAGAGGATATGCTTCGTCTTTTCAGGAGGATTGTTGAAAAAGGCAAACACCTTTCTTTTATGGCCCATTTCAACCACCCGGTAGAGCTTGACAATGAGATTGTGGAGCAGGCAATATTTAATATAAGGCAGACTGGGGCGGAGATACGCACACAGGCTCCCATTCTGAATCACATCAATAACGACAGCGAAGCCTGGGCCAGGATGTGGAAAATGCAAATTGAACTGGGACTGGTGCCCTACTACATGTTTGTTGAAAGGGAGACCGGACCCTATGATTATTTCCAGATTCCCCTTGCGGAGGTTTACCAGACCTACCAGGAAGCTATAAGGGAGTCAGGCAGCTTTGCTAAAACCCTGACCGGACCTGTTATGTCGGCCGACAAAGGGAAGGTGCATATAATGGGTGTTGCTGATAATCCGGTTACCGGTGAGAAATATTTCATAATGCAGTATGTCCGCCACCGCGATTACCGGCAAACTTTCAGGCCTTTCTTTATGAAGTACGACACACAGGCAACCTGGGTAGATCAGCTTACTGAGGTGGTACCGGAAGAGATGACGGTTGCAGCAGGAAACAAACAACGTTGATTATGGGAAGCATTAAAATGAAAACCGGTGCCGGAATTGCTGGTAAGGAAACCAAAGCGCCAGCTGACCGGATTGTGGCAAAAGGTATGGGCAAGAATGAAAACCCGGCTGCTCATTTATATGTATTATTCGGGAGCAGAACAGGCAATTCCAAAGCAGCAGCCGAACTTGCCCATGGCTATTCAAGGCACCTGGGAATAGAGAGTTCACTGGTCGATATTTCTGTGCTGAACCATGAACAATTTGCCTCTTTCAGAAATATCCTGTTTGCTGTCAGCACACATGGGGAGGGTGATCCACCAGCTGTTGCGGAGGATTTTTATAATTTCATTCACTCTGACCAGGCACCTGCGATGGAGGGAGTCAGGTTCAGCGTGCTGGCCCTTGGAGACAGCTCGTACAGGGACTTCTGTAAAACCGGCAAGGATATTGCCGGCCGGTTCAGGGAACTTGGCGCTGAAGAGGCTCTACCTCTTATTGAATGTGACATTGACTATGAAGAGAATGCCAAAAAGTGGGTCAGGGATTCAATTGAACTCTTCGGAAAGCTTATTCCCCGAAAGGGAAACGGCAGCGGCAAACCCTTTGCATTTGAAATCAACAAGCGGGAGTCGGATTATGAAAACGCCTATTTTGCGCCTGTTGTGGAAAAACGGTTGCTTACCGGTAATCGCTACGAGAAAAAGACAATGCATCTGGAATTGTCAATGAAGGATTTTGCAGGCGGTTTTGAGCCCGGCGACTCATTCGGGGTATATATGAACAACTCGCGGTTACTTGTCGATGCTCTTTTAAAGGAGCTGCACTACGACGGCACCAGGGCGGTGGACTCGGTAAAGGGAAGAAAATTGCTCAAGCAGGCGCTGCTGAGCGACTATGAGATCACGGTTCTTACTCCTGTTGTAATTAACAGATATGCCTCGGCATCAGGCAACAAAAGCCTCGGCAATAAGCTGAAAGAGACGGACTCTCTTTCAGCATATTGCAAGACACGTGATATCCTTGATATGGTAAGGGACTACCCGTCAGACATCTCTCCCGAAGAGTTTCTCGGAGTGCTCAGAAACCTGTCACCGAGAACATACTCAGTTGCAAACAGCCCACTGCAGCATCCCGGACAGTTGCATTTTACAGTGGGTCTTATAGACTATAATCTTGAGGAACGCAGGCACCGGGGTGTGTGTTCCGTTTACCTTGAAGACAGGGTGGAGATAGGTGATTCGATACCTGTTATACATGAGCCAAACGAAAAGTTCAGGCTTCCCGGCGACGATTCGGCACCTGTTATAATGATCGCTACAGGTACCGGGATTGCACCCTACAGGGCGTTCCTGCAGAACCGCTCGGTGCAGGGGGCCACCGGCGAAAACTGGCTTGTTTTTGGTGACAGGCACAGGGATAGTGATTTTCTTTACCGTGATGAATTGATGGAATTTATGCGCAGAGGTGTGCTTTCAAGATTAGATACCGCATTTTCGCGCGATGGTGCTGAAAAGATATATGTCCAGGATGTTCTTGACAGTCAGGGTGCCGATTTTTATGACTGGATTGAAAACAGGGGGGCGGTGGTTTACCTGTGTGGCAACAAGCGTACCATTGGAATTGATGTGCGAAGCAGAATAGAAAAGATAGTTGCCAGGGAAGGGGGACTGACCCGCGTCGAGGCATCTGATTATATTGAAAAGCTAAAACGGGACAGGCGGATAATGACCGATCTTTACTGACCACCGGACAGTCACATGAGCTCATCCAGGAATGATTCAGCGCAGGTTCAGTTGCTCATGGAAATGCAATATCCCCTGTCAGGTTAAGTGAAAGGGGATATTGATCTAAGTTTTATCGCACCGGCGCCCGACGATGCCTTACCGGTGGTTCAGGTTCGGGCAGGATCCTGACCGGCTCTTTTTCGAGCAGCCTCAGAGCCTCCTCAACAGCCTTTTCCAGTTGCGGATCGCGTCCCTGCAATACCAGTTCAGGGATCATCTCCACCTCAATGTCCGGAGCAACTCCCTCATTTTCAACGGCCCATTCTCCGCTGGTATCATAAAAACCTCCTCTTGGCGACACCATGGCCCCGCCGTCAATAAGCTGCGGATAATCCCATATACCCACCAGTCCTCCCCACGTCGTGGTGCCTACAAGGGGGCCAATTTCCATTTTTCTGAACATATAGGGCAGAAGGTCCCCTCCTGATCCGGCACTTTCGTTGATTATCATCACCTTCGGTCCCCAAATGCCCGCACCCGGCGATGTAAAGGGCAGGTCGGGATCTATCCTGTTATTGAAAAAGCCATGCAGATTGCGGGCCATTATATCGACCATATAGTCGGCTGCCGATCCACCGCCATTGAATCTCTCGTCGATGATGGCACCCTGTTTATGCTGCTGGGCGAAATAGTAGCGGTTAAAATAGGAGTAACCGCCCTGTCCCGTATTTGGCAGCCATACATAGGCAAGCTTTCCGTCAGACATCTCATCAACCTTACGCCTGTTCTCCTCAACCCAGTTAAACTGGCGGAGGCCAGCCTCACTGCCAACCGGTACAACGGTTATCAGCCAGGATCCTTCATGTTGGGGATTGCTGTTCACCCTCAGAACGGTCTGCTTATTTGCCCTGTTCTCAAAAAGGCTGTAGGGATTTTCTGATGCATCCAGATCAGTACCATCGACTGCAATTATATAATCACCTTCAGAAACTTTGACACCCGGAGCGCTGAGAGGTGCCCTGAGATTGGGGTTCCAGTTCTCTCCCGTATATATTTTTTTGATCCTGTATCTTCCGTTGGCTATTTCAAGGTCTGCTCCAAGTAAACCAGTAGCACTGCCTGGGGTATCGGGCATATCACCGCCTCCCACATAGGAGTGCCCGATCGCAACCTCTCCTCCCATCATACCTAGAATATGGTTCAGATCGGACCGGTGCCTGACATGTTCAACCAGCGGCTCATACATCTGATATACCTCGTTCCAGTCGGCCCCATGATAATTATGCACATACAGGTAATCACGATATACTCTCCAGGCCTCTTTGAATATCTGCTGCCATTCACTTGTGGGATCATGTCGTGCCTGCAGACTGCTTACATCAATTTGTCCGTCACCAACTGAAGGAGTTCCCTTGGTATCTGCAACACCCCATTGACTGCCTGACCGGTAGAGCAGTTTGTTATTATCGGCCGATATGCTGAAATAGTGTACAGGCGACATATAGCTTTTTGATTCACGCTTATCCAGTTCATACCGATGAAGTACTGGTCCCTGCTGCCCCTGTACATATTCCATGTAAAATATCATCCCTTTACCGGCAGCTGCCAGGTTGCTGTAATTTCTGGAAGGAACATCGAGGGCCAGAATTCTCTGGTCTATCCCTTCAAGGTCAATTTTGACAGTTACATCACCATTGTTGTTGTTATCACCGTTATCGTTCTCACCATTGCTGCTATTATCATCATCGCCGTTGCCGGTCTTCTCCTCGTCGCTTTCGGGAAGCAGTGGGGATGGCTCTTCGCTGTCAAGGACTATCATATAAATAGCCCTTTGAACCGGACGCTCATATGAGCTCATATCCAGCCAGCCTGTATTAAGTCCGAAATTGGTGCTTGCCAGGAAATAGAGGTATTTACCCGATGCATCCCACGCAGGAAAAACGGCATCGGACATTCCATCGGTAAGCTGGAATACCTCATCCTGTTCAAGAGAATACGCCTTAATAGCATGAAACTGATTGGTGAGACGCTTGGCGTAGGCTATCCATTTTGAATCTGGCGACCATACAGGATCGATGGTTCGCTGCGGATGTATATACCTGTCCTGATCAATCATCCTTATATCGCCCGTTTCTATCTCAACGAGCCATATCTTAAGGTTTGCGTCGGTGTATATTAAATATTTTGAATCGGGTGACCATGCAGGGGTGTAGTTGAAGTTCGGCTCGGGCAATTCTATCTCAACGGGCTGTTCCAGGCCGTCCTGGGTGCCTATCATAAGCTTGTAGTCGCCGGATTTATCTGAAAACCACGCGATCTTTTCCCCGGAAGGGGACCATACAGGATGCCTTTCCCTCACTCCGGGTGAGGAGGTAAGGTTGCGCCAGTCTCCCTTTTCCACAGGTATGGTGAATATGTCACCCCTCGCCTCGAATACAGCCCTGACGCCACTGGGGGACAATGATCCGTTTACAGCAGCGCTGCCTACATTTTTCCATCCGGGCATGGCCCACGGGAAATCACCTTTTACACTAACTGTAAGCTTGTCGGAGCGCTCCAGGGAAGGATCGTGTTTGTAAATATCACCGCCGTATTCATATACCAGCAATCCTCCGCCGGAACTCAAATATTTGATATCATATTCGGAATAAAAAGTAAACTGTTTCATGTTTCCCGTTTCCATATCATACCCGTAGAGGTTCATGTTATAATCACGGTCCGACAGGAAGTAGATTGTATTGCCAAGCCATACCGGATACTGGTTTTTGGAGTTGTCAACCTGGGGAAGCTCATGTAATGAGTGATCTTCCATATTGAGAACCCATACGGGCCTGTTCTGACCTCCCCGGTAATTGCGCCACTCTTCATCGGAGGGCCTTACAAGCTCATACGCAAAGTGCATTCCGTCAGGTGAATACTCACCCCGGTAGCCTCTTGGAACGGGCAATACCTCAGGTAATCCGTCTTCCAAACCTATACTGAAGAATTTGGGATATCCAACCGGGGCACTCTCCCTGGAAGATGTGAACACTACCTTGCCGTCCGGTGTCCATCCCCTAACTATGTCGGCTCCCGGATGATATGTAAGACGTTTCATCTCTCCGCCATCAACGGAAATGACATACACATCAGTGCTGCCTGCAAACTGGCCGCTGAAAGCTATCCACTGTCCGTCGGGTGAAAATTTAGGGAAGGATTCAACGCCCTGAAAACTGGTAAGCCGCTTTGCATCACCCCCGTACAGATCAGTGACCCATATATTGCCTCCATAGGAAAAGACAATATGGCTGTCACTTACATCAGGCTGTCTCAGCAGGCGGGTTTCCGTGGCTGAAGCAATTGCCAGGATAAATAGTCCTGCAATCAATAGTATCCGTTTTTTATCCATCTTTATATAGATATTTGTTTAATAAAAGGTTAGTAATATTAATAAGCTTTTTTATTAAAATCGAGCGGCAGTTATTTGCCCCGGGTTTAAAATATCTCTTTTTTTCATTACCTTGTTGTTCTTAAATCTGGTCAAATTTATAATGCTATGACTGAATTAAAAGTCCAGTTTAACAAATTTAATTATTTTCGGCCGGGTTTTCTAATTAATAACAAATCTGCCGTTATTATATTGACACTGACTCTTATCCTGCCCTCATGCGGACCGGCAGTTTATCTGCTGAAGATGGTTACAGGATGCAATCAGGCAGGACCAGCTGGGATGAGCTGGTCTGCAAGTATTATGTAGGAGCGGAGACGGTCAGGTGGATGCAGGAGGCATGGGAATCTGTCGGGGAACTGATTGACGATGGGCGGCTTGGGCATGTAAAGGCTATGCGTTTATTATGTTAAGCACGGTAGTCGTATCCGTTATTTTAAACGAAATTAGTAACATTTAATAACAGAAATAACTATGCAAAAGAGAGGAACAGGCAAAGATTTACCATATAAGGATCCCGGTCTGTCGCCGGAAGAGCGTGTGAAAGACCTGCTATTAAAGATGACCCTTGAGGAGAAAGCTGCACAGATGATGTGCGTGTGGAATGAAAAGAATGATAAGCTGGTAGATGAGAAAGGAAATTTTGATGCTGTCAGGGCGAGGGAGTCTTTTAAAGATGGATGGGGGATCGGACAGGTTGGACGTCCGAGTGATGCAGGCGGCGGAAGGAATGCCCGCGAAATGGCGGTCATGACCAATGAGATCCAGAAGTTTTTTATCGAGGAGCAGAGGCTTGGTATACCGGTCATTTTTCACGAGGAGTGTCTTCACGGACTGGCAGCGAGGGATGCCACCAGCTTTCCGCAGCCTATCGGACTGGCGGGGACTTTCAACAGGGAACTGATAAAGGAGCTGTACTCAATGGCAGCGGAAGAGGCACGCGTGAGGGGTGCACACCAGGCTCTTACTCCCGTTGTTGATGTAGCCAGGGATGCCCGCTGGGGCAGGGTAGAGGAGACCTTCGGGGAGGATCCGTACCTGGTATCGCAGATGGGCATTGCTGCGATTATTGGTTTTCAGGGGGATGCAGAGTTTAAGAACCGGAAGAACCTGATTGCCACATTAAAACATTTTGCCGCACATGGCGAGCCTGAATCGGGTATGAATTGTGCACCTGTTAATGTTTCAGAAAGGATATTGCGTGAAGTAGTACTGTTTCCTTTTAAGGAAGCTATACACAAGGGCGGGGTAATCAGCGTGATGGCATCCTATAATGAGATCGACGGTGTTCCTTCTCATGCCAGCAAGTGGTTGCTGCGGGATGTCCTGCGCACGGAATGGGGGTTTGAGGGATTTGTGGTATCCGACTATTACGCAATCTGGGAGCTGGGTTACAGGCCTGACACCCACGGGCATTTTGTCGCAGCCGACCGGAAAGAGTCCGCCGTACTCGCAGTAAAAGCAGGTGTCAATATTGAACTTCCCGAACCCGACTGTTACCTCAATCTTGTTGACCTTGTCAGGGAAGGAAAATTAAACGAGTCTCAGCTCGATGAGCTTATTGAGCCGATGCTGTTGTGGAAATTCAGGATGGGTCTGTTTGACGATCCCTATGTGGACCCCGGTGAAGCGGAAAAGATCTCCGGCTCGGATGAAAACCGTAAGCTTGCACTGAAAGCTGCACGCGAAAGCATTACATTACTAAAAAACGAGAATAATCTACTTCCCGTTGATCTCGATGGAATAGGGACCATTGCTGTTATAGGGCCCAATGCCGACAGAAGTCTGCTGGGAGGATACAGTAACGTTCCGAAGCACGATGTTTCTGTACTTGCTGGTATTAAAAGCTTCGTCGGCGACCGGGCAAAGGTTGAATACAGCGAGGGGTGTAAGATCACAATCGGGGGGTCATGGAATGAGGATGAGGTAGTTCCGGGCGACCCTGAAGAGGACAGAAAGATGATAGCCGAAGCGGTAAAAGTCGCTGCGAAGTCCGATCTGATTGTGCTTGCTGTTGGAGGGAATGAACAAACCTCACGCGAGGCATGGATGCTTAACCATATGGGCGACCGTACCAGTATTGATATGGTCGGGCGACAGGATGAGCTGGCAAAGGCAATGGTGGAAACAGGGAAACCGGTTGTGGTGTTCCTGTTTAACGGCAGGCCTCTTTCGGTTAATTATGTGAGTAAAAATGTACCTGCACTATTTGAATGCTGGTACCTGGGCCAGGAGACCGGGCATGCCGTGGCCGATGTGCTGTTTGGCAACTATAACCCCGGAGGTAAACTGCCGATAACAATTCCGCGTTCAGCCGGGCATATACCGGCATATTATAACTATAAGCCCTCTGCCCGTCGCGGATACCTGTTTGATGATGTTAGTCCCCTCTACCCTTTCGGTTACGGAATGAGCTATACTACATTCAATATCGGAAATGTAAGGCTTGAGAAGGATTCAATCCCAGTGGGCGGGTCAACATCCGTATTGGCTGATGTTACAAATACAGGTGAACGTGAGGGATCGGAAGTGATACAGATGTATATCAGGGATTTGGTAAGCTCTGTTACCAGGCCGGTTAAGGAGCTCAAGGGTTTCGAAAAGTTATGGCTAAAGCCGGGAGAGACAAAGACGGTAAAACTTGACATAACACCCGAATCACTGTCGTTCTTTGATATCAAAATGGACTATGTAGTTGAGCCGGGCGATTTTGAGATAATGATTGGTAATTCATCGAGCGACAAGGATCTGGTGAAGCTGGTCCTGAACGTTAAAAAATAATGATCCGGATTAAGCTAATGATGAGTGGCTTAGATATGATATTTGGCTTATAACTTTTATTACTTAATTAAAAAAAAATGACAGATTCTGATAAAACTACTTCCGGTAACAGCGGGTCTGCTAAAGGAGTATCGGCTCCCCGTCTATCGTTTGGAGAGAAGGTAGGATACAGCGCAGGTGATGCAGCATCAAACCTTTATTTCCAAACCTTTGTGGTGTTTTTGCCTATTTTCTATACCGATGTGTTCGGACTGCCTGCCGCTGCAATGGGAACAATGTTCCTGATCGCCAGGATATGGGATGCAGTTACCGACCCGGTAATGGGTATGATAGCCGACAGCACGAATACCCGCTGGGGTAAATTCCGGCCCTATATTTTCAGTATGGCCATACCACTGGCACTAATGGGGATACTGACTTTTACCACACCTGATTTTGATGTTACCGGGAAGCTGATATACGCTTATTTAACGTATATATTCCTGATGATGATGTATACAGCTGTGAATGTACCATACTCCGCCCTTATGGGGGTGATGACCCCTAATTCCCTGGAGCGGACCGAAGTATCATCCTTTCGTTTTGTTGCAGCATTCATCGGGCAGGTGATAGTCGGTGCGGCAACACTTACCCTGGTGAAATACCTGGGCAGCGGGAATGAACAGGCAGGCTGGCAGATGACCATGGGGGCATATGGTGTCCTGGCTGTTGCTCTGTTGTTAATAACTTTCATAACAACAAGGGAAAGGGTGTTGCCTCCCAAAGAACAGAAGAGCAATATCAGGCAGGACCTGAAAGAGCTGGTCAGAAACAAACCATGGCTATTAATTGCCGCTGCAACGGTGTTTCAGCTTATTTATATCGTGATGCGCGGATCATCCACTCCTTACTATTTCAGGTACTATGTGCTGGATCAGCATTTAGTTTTGTTTGGACAGACAATAAATCTCACATATGAGGTATTTACATCATCGTTTGTAGCTGTGGGAACAATAGCTACGCTGACAGGAGCAATTCTCACAAAATGGTTTTCAAAAAATATTGACAAGAAAAATGTCTACTCCGGGTTTCTGATTGCCAGCTCACTCTTTTCCTGTTTTTTCTATTTTCTTCAGCCGGAAAATGTTATACTGATGTTTCTTCTTAATATACTGCTGTCATTTTTCTTTGGATCGGTATCAGTGCTTCAGTGGGCAATATATACCGATACGGCTGATTACGGAGAGTGGAAATTCGGGCGGCGTGCAACCGGGCTGGTAATGGCTGCATCACTGTTTGCTTTGAAACTTGGACTAACTTTTGGTGGTGCGTTCGTTGGATGGATACTCGAAATATACGGATTTGTTCCACTGGTAGTACAGACTGCAGATACAGTTACCGGAATAAGGCTGCTTATGAGCATTTTCCCTGCCCTGTTCGGGATTGCCGGCGGTATAATTATGCTCACCTATCCCCTTACAAACGACAGGATGATAAGTATAGAGAAAGACCTTACTGCCAGGAGGGGGTAGATAAAGATACGGTCAGTTAGAACACAGATTTATTAATTTTGAGTAAAATATCGATCTTAAACTCAATATAAATTAACCAAAAACCCTGGATTATGCAAAAAGCAAAATTATACTATCATGGAATTGCCGGTATTCTTTTAGCACTTGCCCTAATTTCACCATCATGCGGATCGGCAGTTGAAGACGCGCCTTCCGGACTTAAGGATGTTTATGCAGATGCCTTTATGATTGGCACAGCACTTAATACCAGGCAGATCTATGAGGAAGATGTTAACGGTGTAAGGCTGGTTGAGGAGCATTTTAATGCAATCACGCCCGAGAATATTACCAAATGGTCACTGATTTATCCTAAGCCGGGAGAATATAATTTTGAACCTGCCGACCGGTTTGTAGAGTTTGGTGAGAAGAATGGCATGCACATGGTAGGTCATACACTTGTATGGCACAGCCAGGTACCCGACTGGGTTTTTAAAGATGAGGAGGGGAACTTTCTTGATCGTGAAGCGTTGCTTGAAAGGATGAGGGATCATATCCATACAGTTGTTGGAAGGTATAAAGGCCGTTTCCATGCCTGGGATGTCGTGAATGAGGCTTTGAATGATGATGGCACTCTGAGGGAAACGCACTGGTACAATATAATTGGTAAAGATTACCTTGTTAAGGCATTCCAGTATGCACATGAAGCAGATCCGGATGCAGAGCTTCTTTACAATGACTACTCGCTTGAAAACCCTGCCAAGCGGGAAGGAGCTGTCAGGCTTATTCAGTACCTGCAGGAAAACGGCGCCCCTGTTACCGGTATCGGCACACAAGGACACTGGCATATACCCAGTCCTTCTCTTGAAGAAATTGAAAAGACCATTACAGATTTTGCCGCTCTGGGCATAGATGTTATGGTTACAGAACTGGATATTGATGTGCTTCCTGCCGCATGGAATTACAGTGGTGCGGATATTTCAATGGTTGCCGGGATGGAGGATGGCCTGGATCCCTATACTGAAGGGTTACCGGATGATGTGCAGCAGGAACTGGCTGATCGCTACAGGGAAATATTCGAACTGTTTCTTAAGCATCGCGATGTAATTACCCGGGTATCCTTTTGGGGTGTTACTGACGGCGATAACTGGAAGAACAACTTCCCTGTTAGGGGGCGTACAAACCATCCTCTGCTGTTTGACCGTGACTGGCAGCCCAAACCGGCATATTATTCGGTTGTTGAAGTTGCTGAGGAGATTTTAGGCAGGTAACCTGATTATCCGCACAGGATCAGTTACCTGGTTCGCCCACTGACCATTTGATGGCGTTTGACAGGATACTGCGGTAAATACTGTCCGACCAGGCATGATTGTCGTGCCCGGGAAGAATGTATACCACTCTGGAGTTGTTATATGTATGTTCCCATGCAATTATGTCTGAACAGTCGGGATGATCAGTTGTCAGAAGAGGGTTGACTCCGGGCATAACCCCGATGTTGCTGTATCCCTCATCAAGGATCTGAAAATCCCCAATACCCTTTGTAACCGGATGTGACGGATCGGTAACAGTTACCTCCATGACAATGTCATGTTTGTAGCCTGAAAGCCTGTCAGGGGGATAATCATATCCTCTCTCGTAATATTTTCCTCCCCTTATCCTCTCAAGCTCATCCCAGTCCTGGTAGGATACGAGCGAATGGTGCAGGAAGACAAGGCCGGTACCCTTTTCGGTAAGTCCCAGGAAGGCCTCTTTTTCCTCGAAAGAGATATCCTGCCACATATCATAAAAAACAATGGCATCGTACCTGTCAATCGAGTCGGATAGCAGTGAACGGTTGGCCCGGGGCTGAGACAGCGTGTCGATATTGAAATTGCCCAGTGAATGGACCATGGCGAAAAACGGTTCATGATCAAAACCGTGTCCGCCTGTAACAAGCAGGATGGTTGTTTTGTCGTTAGCTGGTGAACACGAGGAAAGTGCTGAGCCAGCCAACAGCAAGCCGGTAAGGAAGGTTATCACAATTTTTTGCATACGGTCCTTGTTTTAGGGTTGGAAATGCAAGGTATGATTTTTTTTCAGCTTTAAACAGACAACTATATTTTGTTAAAACAAATAAGTATTTTATATTTGCAGCGCCTTAAGGCAAAACGGGCGATTAGCTCAGCTGGTTCAGAGCACCTGCCTTACAAGCAGGGGGTCACTAGTTCGAATCTAGTATCGCCCACAGGAACAAAAGCCTTATAAACCCTTGCAGAATCTAAAATACAGATGATGCAGGGGTTTTTCTTTTTTCTCCACGTTCCAGCATGCGCTGACTGCCGGTGATATCATAATCGGACTGATACTTAAATATTTTTTTAAAAAGCAAAAAAAGTTTGTATTATTTTATTTTTAACATAATTTTGATTGCACACGTGTGTATTATTATTTCGGGTTTTATATTGATCCAGGATAAGTGATTTTTATAATAATCTAAAAATCACTAAGTGATATTAAGGCTAAATAAGTACACTCATGTGTAAATTCTATATTGCTGACAGAGATAGATTGATAGTACGGATACATGCACCAACCTTTGAAATTTTTATCTGGCACTTCCGGCTGCGATTTATATTTGGTCTTTGATTAGTTTGCCTAAGAATTAAATTGATGATAAAGTTCTCCGCCAGGTTTAAACTGACAATCAAACTAATAAATTATGAAAAGACTCAATTGTTTCCTTGTATTAACATTTGTTTTAACTGCAGCATGTCAAACTGTATCCGATAATGACAGAAACCTAAGGTTATGGTATGATAAGCCGGCTAATGATTGGATGACAGAAGCTCTTCCCCTGGGCAACGGCTATATGGGTGTGATGTTTTTTGGGGGCTATACCCGTGAGCATATACAATTTTCTGAAGGCACATTATGGGCCGGTGGTCCGGGTTCACATCCCGAGTATAATTTTGGACTTCGTAAAGGAGCTTCCGGATACATTGAGGAGGTTAGAAAGCTTTTAGACGATAACAAGTTCCTTGAAGGCCACCGGTTGGCAAATTCGGAACTCACTGGAATTATAAACTCTAAGGAGGGATTATCATTCGGTGATTACGGGGCACAGCAGACAATGGGAGACCTCTATGTTGACATTGTTGGTCAATCACCTGAAATAAATGATTATGTCAGGGAAGTAAATATTTCAGAAGGCTTTGGACGGGTATTTTACAGGGCAGGAGAAGTAAATCATAGTCGTAAATTTTTCGGATGTTACCCTGAAAGGATTATGGTTTACCATTTTGAAAATGATGCCGCAGGCGGCTGTAAATATATTCTGCAATTTGAATCGCCGCATAAAATTGATTATATTGTTTATGAAGATGATGTACTTCGAATTCGCGGGCATGTTGCCGACAATAATCTTGAATTTGAGACGGTCTTACGAATTATTTCAGACGGAAAAATTTCATTTGCTGGCAGCAGCCTGTCGGTGTCAAATGCAAGCATGCTATCGGTTGTACATACTGCTGCCACTGGGTGGAGGCCTGTGTTTCCTGAATATCGCGGCCATGATTACAAGCAGGCTAATGATGCTGTGCTGAATCGAATCAAAAAATTGTCAATTGCCGATCTTGTTAAAATACACTCCTTAGATTATCAGGAACTATTTAGTCGTGTAAAACTACACCTAGCAGGGCATTCGGCTGATTCACTTCCGACCGATCTCCGGCTTTCAAGATATGCATCCGGTATTGAAGATGTGGGACTTGAAGAACTTTATTTTCAATATGGACGGTATCTTATGATCTCATCCTCACGACCTGGTACCATGCCAATGCATCTTCAAGGTAAATGGAATAACAGTACAAATCCTCCTTGGGCGGCTGATTACCACACTAATATCAATCTGCAGATGTTGTATTGGCCTGCAGAGGTTACCAATTTATCGGAGTGTCATACACCACTTATTGAATATCTCCAAACCCTGGTAGTTCCAGGCAGAAAATCAGCAGAGACTTTCTTTGGTACAAGAGGATGGATAGTAAACACAATGAATAATGTCTGGGGCTACACCTCTCCGGGATGGGATTTCCCCTGGGGGTTTTTTCCTGCAGGAGCCGGTTGGTTGTGTCAGCATGCATGGGAGCATTTCGCTTTCACTGCTGATACCGTCTATCTGCGAGAAAAGGCTTATCCCCTGATGGAAGAGGCTGCTTTATTTTGGGTGGACTATCTTATTGAAGATAATGATGGTTACCTTGTCTCAAATCCATCTTACTCCCCTGAGCATGGGGGCATATCAACAGGTGCATCAATGGATCACCAAATTGCCTGGGATTTATTGAACAATTGTATTAAGGCCCTTGAAATTCTGGGAATGGATGTAGAAAAGAAAGAAGCATTCGTCGAGGTGAGGGACAAAATATTACCTCCGAAAATTGGTAGTTGGGGACAATTACAGGAGTGGAATGAAGATGTGGACGATCCGGATAGCAGACACCGGCATGTATCACACCTTTATGCTCTCCATCCCGGAAATCAGATATCAATTTTAAAAACCCCTGAATTAGCGGAGGCAGCTCGCACAAGCCTTGAAGCCAGGGGAGACGGTGGTACTGGATGGTCACTCGCCTGGAAAATAAATTTTTGGGCAAGGTTTCAGGAAGGAGACAGAGCACACTCTCTTCTTAGAAGGTTGTTGAGACCCACCGGATTTCAGGGACAAGATATGACAGACGGCGGGGGCTCCTATAATAATCTTTTATGTGCGCATCCCCCTTTCCAGCTTGATGGAAACATGGGAGGGACCGCAGGTATTGCAGAAATGCTGGTGCAGTCTCATGAAGGTATGATACATCTTCTACCAGCACTTCCTCAAACCTGGGGAGATGGTCGGGTAATCGGATTACGGGCAAGGGGTGGATTTACTGTGGATTTCTCATGGGAAAACAGCCGGTTTACAAAAGGAATTGTTTATGGCAAGCCTGGAACCGGGGGCCTGATTAAAATTAATGATGAAATTCAGAGCTTTTCAATACCAGCTTCAGGCAATATTATATTACAATGAACCGATTGTTGAAATTTATAAATATATAAGGAGTAGGATAAATCTCCAGTGTCAAATATTCGCTTATGAGAATTACTATCAAGGATATAGCAAAAGAATTAAAGGTTCATCACTCAACAGTTTCAAGGGCGTTGAGGATGGATACGCGAATAAAAGCTGAGACAGGTGAACTTATCCGCAACTATGCCAGTGAGCATGGCTATTATGCCAATCTTAACGCACTGAGGCTAAGGAACAGTTTTCGGAATGTGATTGCACTGATAGTACCCAACATTAACCATCGCTTTTTCTCCAATATTATTAATTACCTGGCCGACTTTTGCTACGAAAAGGATTATGTCCTCTCAATTTACCAGTCGAACGAAAATTTTGACCATGAACGCAGTTTTATTGAAAAACTGATTTCGCAGGACGTTGCCGGAGTTATTGCTTCAGTTTCTGATAAAACAAAAACACCCGACCATTTCAGGGAACTCAACAAACTGAATATACCGCTGGTTTTTTTCGACAGGGTTCTGGATGATGTAAGAGCTTCAAGGGTTACTGCCAATAACAGAGAGGTTGTCGAATCGCTGGTTGTTAAACTTTGCCGGATGGGCCGTTCAAGGGTTGCAAATGTGTCAGGACCGGATGATATCAGTGTTTTCCATAACAGGAACCTGGGATATCTGAACGGGTTAAGAATAATCAATTCAGATTATAAAAAAAGCATTTGCATTGAAGAACAGTTCAGTCCCGAATCAGGCAGAAAGGCTGCAGTCGAACTTTTTTCAAATAGAGTAAGGCCTGATGCTGTAATCTCAACATCGTTTTTTCTCACTCTCGGAATAGTACGTTATCTCAATGAGATAAATATGAAAATTCCTGATGAGGTTATAGTTGCAGGCTTCGGCGACAACCTTTTTAATTCATTGCTGAATTCAGATATTATTTCAATCGACCAGCCTGAAAAGGAGATGGCCCGCACGGCCTTTGATCTTTTACTTGAGCAGATAGAATACAATGGAAAACCCGAAAATTTCAACTATAAGGATATTGAATTGAAATCTACGATAATACTAACCTGATAAAAAGTAAATGACTATGAGAGACAACATTCCGGCCACCATGAAAGGGGCTTATCTCCCAGGAAACAGCAAAGTTGTGCTGAAAGATATCCCTGTACCCGAACCCGGGCACGGAGAGGTACTTATCAAAACAAAGTCTTCGACCATTTGTGGAAGCGATATAAGAGCAATTTATCATAAACATCTGGGTAAGGGTCCGGAGGGATACAACAACGTAGTTGCCGGACATGAGCCATCGGGTCAGATAGTGAAATGCGGACCCGGACTGAAGAGATTCAAAGAGGGTGACAGGGTGGTTATATACCATATATCCGGTTGCGGAGTATGTAATGATTGCAGGCGGGGTTTCATGATCAGCTGTACAAGCAGCCATCGTGCCGCATACGGCTGGCAACGTGATGGGGGTATGTCTCAGTATATTGTTGCTGAGGAGAAGGACCTGGTGTTGTTGCCTGATTCGCTCAGCTACACCGATGGAGCCCAGATTGCATGCGGATTCGGAACTTGTTATGAGGCTCTTGAAAAGACAGGGATATGTGGAAATGATGCCGTGCTTGTTGTGGGTTTGGGCCCGGTTGGACTGGCCACCCTGATGCTGGCAAAAGCGATGGGGGCGCAGATGCTCGTTGGGGTTGATACTGTGAAGGATAGATGCGATCTGGCCATGGAGAAAAAGCTGGCAGATCATATATTCCTTTCAGGTGAACGTACTTTAGAAGATGTTATGGCACTAACATTCGGTGGTCAGGGATTTGAAAAGACGGTTGATTGCTCAGGTAACACAAACGGACGTCAGCTTGCGATCCGTGCAACACGTAAATGGGGTAAAATGGCCATGGTGGGAGAGGGTGGTTCGGTTGAATTTAATCCCAGTCCAGATATCATACACGATCAGGTGACAATATACGGATCGTGGGTAACAAGTATATGGCTTATGGAAGAACTGGTGGAGCGCATAGCCCGCTGGGGAATTCACCCTGAGGAGCTTGTAACCCATAGGTTTACACTTGACAGGGCAGCGGAGGCTTATGAGCTTATGGCAGGCGGCAAATGCGGCAAGGTTGCAATAGTCTTTGATGAGGAGGTGCCGTTATGATCAGTAAAAATAAATTCATTTCAGATCCGGAGGGTGTAAACCCTGACAAAATTCCTGCCAAACGACTTTATACCGGCGACGAGATCCCGGTTATTGGTCTGGGGACCTTCGGATCCGACCATGTATCGGCAGATCAGGTTGCCATGGCTGTAAGGCAGGCAATCCTGCTCGGCTACAGGCATATCGACTGCGCCTCCGTTTACGGGAATGAACATAAAATAGGACCGGTTCTTTCTGAGCTTATGGAAGGGGGATTGGAAAGGAAGGAGTTATGGATGACTTCAAAAGTGTGGAATAACATGCATGGGGAGGGGCAGGTAATTGAATCATGTAAAAAATCACTAAGTGACCTCCGGCTTGATTACCTTGACCTGTATCTTGTTCACTGGCCTTTTCCAAATCACCATGCTGCAGGTGTTGACGTCGGATCCAGGGATCCTGATGCCGTGCCATACATACATGATAACTTTATGAAGACATGGAGGCAGATGGAGACTCTGGTTGAAACGGGTCTGGTAAGAAATATAGGTACATCAAATATGACCATCCCAAAACTTGAGCTTGTTTTACGGGATGCAAAAATCAAACCCTCATGCAACGAAATGGAGTTGCATCCTCACTTTCAGCAGCAGGAGTTTTTCAATTATGTAGTTGGAAAAGGAATTATACCAATCGGATATTCACCGGTTGGTTCACCGGCCCGCCCGGAACGTGACCGTAGTCCGGAAGATACTGCAGATATAGAAGATCCGGTGATAGTGGAAATAGCCGGCAGGTTAAATGTACATCCTGCGGTAGTATGTATTAAATGGGCGGTTCAGCGGGGACAGGTTCCTATTCCCTTTTCTGCAAATAGGGATAATATTCTGAGCAATCTCAAATCGGTTGTTTCTGAACCGCTTACTGATAAGGAGATGGAGTTATTAGCCGGAATTGACAGGAACTGCCGGCTTATCAAGGGGCAGGTATTTCTGTGGCCGGATGCGCGTGGCTGGGAAGACCTCTGGGATCCGGACGGGGAAATTGCTGACTAATCCTGATCATCCAATACAGGGCTGACTGCTGAACGACAGTTCTTTGTGCAGAATCTGAATTTGTGCACGGACTCATATTTGAAACCAAATCTGAATTCAATTCCGAACCAATATTTGAATCCAAATCTTAAAATTATTAAGTTACGAATTTTAATCAAAATAATTCCTCAAGATTCTACCTCGGGGTCAAATAAAGAATTATATGAATTAACGGTCACACGAAGTGTGAATTTTTCGGCAAAATACCTCTGAAAATTTTAAGAATATAAGAAGGAAATCTCTTCACAGGATAAAAGTAACGACAAGACAAAGTGATTTTCTTTTTTTCCAACCTTTTATTGATTTGTTTCGTTATAAGTTTGACAGGACATTGTAAAGTAAAATCAAATGTAAGCATATGAATAAGGGTTTATTAATACCATTGGTTTTTTTGCTGATGTTTTCATCCTGCAGCAAAGACCCGCTTACCCTGCCCTCAAAAGTTGTTTTCGATTTTGAATTGATTTCACATGAAGAAGGAGCCGGACTGAAAAGCGGCTTCCCAATAGATCCGCCTTTTGGTAAAATAACTGTTGATCAGGGCACGCTGGTAATTAGCTCTATTGAATTTGACGGCCGCAGGGATCAGGGCCGGGATGTGTTTTTTGTTTCTGATCTGCAGGAGCTTGTTATTGTTGATCTGGAGAAAGGGGATAGCAGTATGGAGCTGAGTTTTGATATTCCCCAGGGTGTGTATAACCGTATTGAACTGTTTATTAATCTGGGGAATGGTGACGGGACTTCACTGCTGCTTGAGGGAATGATTAAAAAGGGCCGGCAAGCAGAAATTCCGGTTATATTTGAGTACAATATTCCAGAGCAGATCAGGGTTCGTGCTGAACCTGAAAATAAGGGGAATCAGATTGTGCTGACAAGAGATAAACCATCAAAAGCAAGGATCATAGTAGATGCAGGTGAGGTTTTCCAGTTTGTAAAACTTCCGGTTCTGCAACAAGCAACAGTTTCTGTTCTGGGAGATGAGAATATAATAATCATTTCACCTGAAAATAACATTAATATTTTCAATTCAATGGCAAGCAGGATCGAAAGATCTTTCAGGGTAGTTTTTGATTGATTTGTATGATATCAGCAGGGTTTAAAGAGGATGAAATACTTTCAGGATGCAGGAAGAACGACAGGCGGTCGCAGGAGCATCTTTACAGGCATTTTGCAAAAAAGATGTATGCCGTTTGCCTTGGTTACGCCGGGGAAAGGGCTCTTGCCCAGGATATGCTGCAGGAAGCATTCATTAAAGTGTTCAGGAACATAAAACACTATAAGAGCGACGGATCACTTGAAGGCTGGATAAGACGAATTGTTACCAACACATCGATTGATCACCTGAGGAAGAGAAGAAGGACTGATGAATATATTGAAACCAATTCCGGTTATATCGGACCAGAAACCACTAACTCTGCTCTTAGGATTATCGGCTTTAACGAGTTGATTGAGCAGGTTGAACGGCTCCCCCAGGGCGCAAAGCTTATTTTTAATATGCATGCACTGGACGGGTACTCTCACAAAGAGATAGCTCAGAAACTTGAAATTACAGAAGGCACATCAAAATCTCAGTTTAACAGGGCAAGAAAATTACTGATGGACTTCATTGGGAATATGAATCTTTAGTTATGAACTTCATTAACTGGTATAGAAAAATTATTGAGAATGCGGGACCCGAACCTCCTGAGAAGGTATGGGAGGAGATCCGTACCGAACTTGACCTGGATAGAGTCTGGAATGGGATAGAGAGGGAACTGCCTGTGAGCGGGAAGAGGAGATTTATGTATGTTATGGCTGCCGCTGCATCATTATTCATTGTAATAGGAGTGGGAACATTGCTGTACCTTAATTTTATGGATTCAGGGCCAACCCGGTTTATGGTTCATCGTGAATTTCAGATAGATATGATTGAGGATTTCAGAACGGATACATCAATCATAACAGGGCTTGCACAAGCAATGCAATTCCCGGCTGCCCGCCAGATTGAAGATGTTGAGATTGGGAAAGGAGAAGGTGAATACAGGACCTCTGCGCAGGAACAGATCGACCCGATAGCTTCAGTCGAAGTGTTTCCAATTGCAAATAAGACGGATGCTGCATTAAAATCTGTAAATACAACCCTTAACGGGGAAGAGCAACAACAGGTAAGAAAGTCATCAATTTCCAGCCGTTACTATGCCGGTCTGACAGGACATGCAGCAAACACGTGGCTTTTAAATAATAAGACTATACAGGGACTGAGAAGTGATGAATTAACCCACTCACTGCCTTCGTTCGGATACAGCATAGGAATAGTTGCAGGCAAAAGCATAACCAGAAATTTTGATATACAAGCTGAGGTACACCTTATCTCGCAAACAAAACAAAACTACAATGAATACCTGAACGGTAAATATATAAACAATACTATGCGATTTGACTATTCCGGTCTTAGCCTGTCAGGGAAATGGTATTTCACTCAGAAAGATTTTAAGGGGAGACATTCAATACTAACGGGCATCTATACAGGGATACTCAGAAATGCAATTCAGCACCTAAACGGAGAAAAAATTTCCATCAGCCAGGATTACAATTCAACCGATTATGGAATTATCGGGGGATACGAATATCAATATCCTATCGGGAACAGTTTGTTTGTAGGAACCGGACTTCAAACCAAATATGGACTGAACAATATCTTCTCGGGTAATGAGATAGTACCTGACTATCTTAACAGTACCCGTAATGCATCAATAAATATAACACTTTCCGTCAGATATAATTTAAATTAGTTTTCTTTTCATTCCAACCTTTTTCTTCCTGATTTCGTTTTACAGGTAGAAACTAATTATTAATAACTTAAATTTTTTGTATTATGAAAAGAATAATCCTATTAATTACAGCAGTTATCCTTCCACTGGTTTTTTTTACCTCATGTGAAAAAGAAGACGGAGAGAAAGGCACACTTAATCTGTCAATTACTGATGCGCCGATTGACTCGGATGGTATAACAGGTGTTCATATTACAGTCTCGGAGATACATTACCATACTGCAGAAAATGACTGGCAGGTATTTGAAGATTATGAAGGCCCGAAATCATTCAACCTGCTTGATCTTCAGAGGGGGGAATCAGAGCTTCTGGGAAACTTTAAACTTGAGGCCGGAACCTATACTCAGATCAGGTTTATTCTTGATGCGCCTGTATTTGATATGGGTCCCCAGTCGAATCCTGGCTGTTACCTGGAATTTGAAGACGGATCAACACAGGATCTTTTCGTCCCGAGCGGAGCACAGACAGGTTACAAAGCTGTAGGAGCATTTACAGTGCCTATGAATGGTTCAGTTGATGTAACCGCCGATTTTGATGTCAGAAAATCGGTAGTGAAAGCAGGAGTATCAGGAAAATACATTCTTAAACCAACTATACGTCTTGTTGTAAACGACCAGGCAGGTCAGATAGCAGGAGCAGTGTCAAATATTCCGGAGAGCAAAGATGTTGTGATCTATGCCTATGCGGACGGAACTTATGACAATTCAGAGGCTGGTGAACCGGCTCCCGAGGAAACAAGGTTCCCAAATGCCATAAACAGCGATATGGTTGACGAAAGCGGAGCTTATCATCTTGCATACCTTGCTCCCGGCCTGTATGACCTTGTAGTTGTCGCCACAGAAGAGGGAGAGTTTGTTGAAGTGCTGGGCGTGGTTGAAGGCGTACTTGTTGAAAGTAAGCAAACAACAAATGAGCCTGTCAACATTGAAGAGCTGTAAACTTAAGTTTTTGGATTATTAGAGGGGCAGGCCATATGGTCTGCCTTTTTTTGATTTGTCAGGTATAGATCTCCTGCCTGTATGTTGATGTCTTCCGACTATTCAGAATTGGCAGGATATGTTAATCCCTCTTTGCAATAACAATACCTTTCAGGGCTTTTATCCATTCCGGCATGTCATTGAGACTTTCAACGAATTCCAGTTTTTCACCTCCGGATTGTATAAACAGTTTTTTATATTCCACGCCGAGTTCGACTTTCGTTTCCAGGCAATCGGCAATAAATGAGGGAGCTACGATAAGTATTGTTTTTATACCCTCACCTGCTTTTTTTACAAGAAGGTCATTGGTAAATGGTTTCAACCACTTGCCGTACAGGCGCGACTGGAATGCTACTGAATAGTCACCATCACTTAATCCAAGTTTGGATGCGAGCAGCCTCGTAGTCTCATAACATGTGGCTTTGTAGCAATATTTGCCGTGCTCTGCAGGGAACTGGTTTTCACAGTTACAGGTCTCACTGTCAACTGAAGGGTGGATCTTGTTGATATGCCTCAGGGGTAACCCGTGGTAAGAAAATATAATATGGTCATAATTCCCGTATTTGCAGGCTTTTATCCTTTTTGCAAAGGCATTGATAAATTTGGGATTTTTGTAAAACTGGTTAACCAGATGGAGATCCGGCATTGTTTCCCATTTTTTTACTGTATCCCATATCATGGCCAACACTGTTCCTGTTGTAGAAGAGGCAAATTGCGGGTATAGAGGTAACACAATTACATCTGCGTAGCCAATGTCTTTTATGTCAGCTAGGACTGTTTTAAGATTCGGGTTTCCGTAGCGCATTGCCAGAAGTACCCTGTAATCATCACCAAGCAGGTCCTGCAACTTTTTGCTGACGCTGTTTCCATACCAGAGAAGAGGTGATCCTTTTTCTGTCCAGAGCTGACTGTAGAGTTGTGCCGATTTTGAAGCCCGTAACGGTACTATGACCAGGTTAACCAGTATTTTCCGGAGCAGCCACGGAACATCGATAACCCTTTTGTCACTAAGAAACTCAACCAGGTACCTCCTTACATCCCTTACCGAAGGGGATTCGGGTGTGCCCACGTTGACAAGCAATACTGCCGTTCGTTGCTTTTCCATAATTTCAAGATCAGGTTAGAATTACTTTTTGCTGTGTTTAGAGAATAGTTCCTTAAAGACAAATATAAGGTGTTCAAAGAGATAAATTAAATATGAAAAAGAATTTATCCAACTATTCCACTGATCGGTTCCAAAGGATTCTTTAACAGGCCTGTTGTTCAGAGATCCTCACCCTTGATCTCAGCCACAATTGTCCTGGCCTGCCTTATCCTGTCGGCCATCCCTATCCCGTCACGAACTGCACCTGCAATATGCAGGCCTTTGAATTTCTCCTGTATCCTGTCTATTGCCTCCAGCCTTTGCCCGGTTGATATTCCGTATTGCGGGATAGCCCTTTTGTAGCGGAAAATTCTGAAGATCTCCGGATCGGGATCAGTTACACCGAGCATATTGTCTACCTCCCTGAACACAAGGTCTTTTATAGCGCTGTCACTTAGTTTTGCCAGGTCAGGTCTTCTGTATCCACCAATAAAGACAGACAGCAGCGCCCCACCTGCCGGTGCCCTGTCCTTCAGAAATGACGATGTAAAGAGTACCCCCAGGATATTCCTCTTCTCCCTTGAGGGAACCAGTCCCCCGAAAGCCCTTAAATCCATCCCTTTCCACTCCCTGAAACCCATTATTACCTGTATAACCCCGGTATATTCCAGGTCAGTTACGGGTGAAAGATCCACTGCGGGCACAAAAGGAAAGAGTGATGGCAGCAATCCGGCATCCACTGTTGAAACAATAACCGGGCTGGTCAGCCCGGCAGGTTCTCCTTTTATTCGGGTTGAAACCAGAAATCCCTTTTTTTCAGGGTGAACTACAGTGCCTTCTGTATTCAGGTATATTCTTTCGGAGCCGATTTCACGTGTAAGTTCATCTGTAAGTGAGCTGAGTCCATTTTCTGCAGAAAATACCTCTTTTGTTGCCTTTTTCGTTCTCTCATCCTTCGGCTCAAAACTCTTTTTAAACGCTCCTATTATAAAACTCCCGTATTTTTGTTCAAGGGCATAGAGTTTGGGCAGCGCATACCGGGTTACCAACCTTGCCGGATCGCCTGCATAAATTCCAGATATAAAAGGATCTACGGCATACTCGAGAAAGCTTTTGCCGAGTCTTCTGAGAACAAGGTTTTCAAGAGTCTCAAATTTTTCTGATCCCTTTCGGCGAAAAGGCTCCCAAAGAATTCTTAGCTTATCGCCAGGCGTAAAGAGAGGGGTTGTTGCAGCACTTAGAAGACCGGATGGAAGAGCATGCCATCTCCCTGATTTCCAAATAAGCCGTTTTTTAGCTTCAGGATTTGCAACTTCAAGTTTACAATGCCCGTCCAGTTCTTCGAACAACTCAGCCACCTCCGGATGTGACAGCACCCCTGTATTTGGTCCGCACTCATATACAAAACCATCTTCCCTGAAAGTCTTCACCACACCACCGGTTCTGTCATTTTTTTCAATAATGGCAACATCAAAACCCTGTTTTTTGAGGTAAAAGGCAGCGGTCAGTCCAGTCAGTCCTGCGCCAATAATAATTACATCTGCTGTTATTTTGTGATTCATCTGTACAAATCAGGTTAATCAAATTAATAATCAATGAATTTTATTTAGCATACTATAGGTATTCAGCGCCTTGAACGTATGGAACCCCCATGCTTGATCAAGTTTGTGTGTGCAAATCTTTTACATGGAGGTTTCATGTCAGAATGATCTTGAGAATTTTTTAGCAGTATCAGCCATCAGAGGATCTAAAGATGCGGCAACATTTCTTATAAAAAGGCTCCCCTTCCCGGTAATCCTGACAGAATCGTCATCATAGTCAATTATCCCGTCATCTTTAAATTGTCTCATCAACTGCTGGTCATAGTTTACAGAATCCAGTATTTCAGGTATGGTGATATTCATTCTTTCTGCCAGCGATGCCCAGTTGATCGTTTTGTTACACATTAATTCTGAAATGACTTCCCGTATAATAATCTCACGGTCATTAAGAAGGTAACCCTTTTTAACAGGAAGCACATTGCCTTTCACCAGTGTTATATATTCATCAACCGATTTTGTGTTTTGTGAATAAACCCTTTTTAGCTGGCTGATTGCCGAGACACCGAAAGCGTAGACCTGTCCGGTTGTATCACGGGTACAATAGCCCTGGAAATTGCGGTGCAGTTTTCCTTTTTCGAGAGCCAGGAAAAGCTCATCATTTTCAAGTACAAAATGATCCAGTCCTATTGCCCTGTATCCATTCTCCGTCAGCAGTCCGTAAGCATTCCTGTACATATCAGCCTTTATTTCATTATCTGGCAGTCCGCGTTTCTCGAGTATTTTTTGTGTTTTGTTTACCCAGGGCACATGTGCATAAGAAAAAGTTACTAGTCTGTCAGGCCTAATATCTATTGCTTTACGAATGGTATCTTCAAAGCTGCCGGGTGTCTGCCCGGGCAATCCGTAAATAAAGTCAAGATTGACCTTAACGTCATCATTCTCCGACCTCAGGAAGGAGACAATCTCTTCAACCGGAACGGAGGACGGGTCTCTGTTAACATTATTGAGCACCTGCAGGTTGAAATCCTGTATACCCAGGCTGAAACGGTTAAACCCTGTATTTATAAGTTGCTGAAGGTATGTAATATCAAGGTATGCCGGATTGCATTCTATTGCTATTTCCGGTGACACGCTTAGTATGAAATACTGGCGAAGGGTATCCATTAGCCGTGCCAGGAAATCGGCAGGAACTGAATTGGGTGTGCCGCCTCCAAAATGGATCTGTGTTACCTTTCTGGACGGGTCAATGAGCCTGCCGGTAATACTCAGCTCTTTTTCCAGTGCCCCGAAATAGTTTTCAATACTCTCCTTGCCGGAGGCGAGACAGGAGTTGCAGCCACAGTAAAAACACATCTTTTTGCAAAACGGGATATGAAAATAGAGAGATACAGATTCCGGATCCCATTTGTTTGAATTCCGCACAGCCTCAATATAGTCTCCTGCCGTAAATGAACCGGTAAAATAGGTGGCAGGCGGGTAGCTTGTGTACCGCGGTACCGGTATGTTATATTTTTCTATCAGTCCCATTTCCCGTACTTAATCCTGTCTGACATAAACTTTGCATTCTCATATGGTGTGTCTTTTATAAAACCGTGCCCCAGGTTGAATATCCAGTTCCGGTTTGATTTGCCGAACTGGATATACTTTTCCATTTCTGCAGCTATCTCCTCTTTCCCTGCATATAGCAACCTGGGATCAAGGTTTCCCTGCAACCCTATATCCCTGTGAACAATTCTTCGTGCCATATCAAGGGGAGTTTGCCAGTCGATGCTCAGGTAATCGCACAGGTCGGGGGTAATATTCCCTATTCCCGTACCCAGACCTTTAGGGAAAAAGATAAACGGGGTATTTTTTTCTCTTACTACCCTGCTGATCCGTCTTATAGACGGCATAAACAATTCATCGTACAGTTCGGCCGGCACCAGGCCGGCGTGAGTGTCAAAAAGCTGGAAAACATCTATTCCATGTGCAATTTGTCCATTAATATACTCTATTGAAACATCGGTAACAATATCAATGATTTTCCTGGTAACAGTCCTGTTCTCATAAATGAACTTAATAGCTTCCGGAAAATCTGATTTTTTTCCCAATCCCTGGATCATATAGCACATGACCGTAAGAGGAGCACCGCAAAAGCCTATCAGTGGTATCTCTGCCGGCTTCAGTTCGATAACCCTGTCTATTATGCTGTAAACAAAACCGAGCTTTGAGGGATCGGGATTCAGCTTTGAGAGAGGGTTGTCAATGCCGGCAAGAGGGGAGGAGAAGACCGGGCCGTTGTCGGTAAATTCAAAGCCCATTCCCATTGCATAGGGTACCATTAATATGTCGGAGAAGAGGATGGCCGCATCGACGCCCAGGTCGACTACCGGCAGCAAGGTAACCTCTGCACCTATATCCGGTGAATTCATCATCTCCCAGAGAGAGTGTTTTTCCTTCAGCTTCCTGTATGACGGCAGTACCCTGCCTGCCTGCCTCATAAACCAGAATGGCGGCCTGCCTTCATATTTGCCGGCAATGGTTTGCATCAGCAGTGATCGTTTTGGATCTGTTTGCATCTTTTTTATATTTTATCCTGTTAGTCTTTTAGCCGTGCAAGTACCCTGCGGCTCTTTTCAATTGTATTCTCAATATCACTTTCACTATGAGCCGATGAAACAAACCCTGCTTCGAACTGGGAAGGAGCCATATATATACCCTCTTCCAGCATATCGTTGAAATACCCGGCAAACAGATCTGTGTCACAAGTCATAACATCATTGAATGACGCTACTTTCTCCTCCTTTGTGAAGAAAAGGGTAAACATTGATCCTACACGGTTTACTATACCTGGTATACCTGACTCTGCAAGGGCCGTTTTAAGACCCTTTTCAAGTATAGAGGACCTGTTTTCAAGGCTTTCATAGAAATAGTCATTGTTTAAGATACTTCTTAGGGTCGCTAATCCTGCAGCCATTGCAACAGGATTGCCTGAAAGTGTACCTGCCTGGTAAACAGGACCCCGCGGTGAAAGTTGATCCATTATAACCCTCCTGCCGCCGTAGGCACCTACAGGCAGCCCTCCACCAATTATCTTACCCAGGGTGGTAAGGTCGGGAGTGATACCCAGCAGTTCCTGAGCTCCACCTTTTGAAAGCCTGAACCCTGTCATCACCTCATCGAAAATCAGTATTGTCCCGTATTCGGTGCACAGTTTCCTTACAGTCTTCATAAAGTCCTTGTCCGGTTCAATTACCCCCATATTTCCTGTTACCGGTTCGACAATGAGCGCGGCTATATTGTCTCCATGCTTTCTGAAAAGTGTTTCAACTGATTCGGCATCATTAAAACTGGCTGTAAGTGTATCTTTTGCTGTACCTTTAGTGACCCCTGGTGAATCGGGTTCGCCATAAGTCAGTGCACCGGAGCCGGCCTTTATAAGGAAGCTGTCTCCGTGTCCGTGGTAACAACCTTCAAACTTCACGACCATCTCCCTGCCTGTAAAACCGCGTGCAAGCCTTAACGCACTCATGGTGGCCTCTGTTCCCGAATTTACCATCCTTACACTTTCTATTGAGGGTACCATTTCGCATATTAGTTCGGCCATTTGAATTTCAAGCAGAGTAGGTGCACCGTAGCTTGTTCCTGATTCAGCTGCTTCCCTTACTGCTTTGATAACCTCCGGATGCGCATGTCCCAGGATCATCGGTCCCCATGAGCCCACATAATCGATAAACTCATTACCATCAATATCAAAAATTCGCGAGCCTGTTGCTTTTTCAATAAACACAGGAGGCGTGCCAACACTTTTAAACGCTCTGGCCGGCGAGTTTACCCCACCTGGTATACTTTTTACTGCCCGGTTAAATGCTTCAATACTTTTTTCTGTGCGCATAAAATCAATCTTTTATATATGTTAGATTAAATCATCAAATATCAGGTGAACATGTAGCCGGTAATATAAATTCAGAATTTTTGCCATATTTCAGGTGCAATTTTTCATGACTTTTTAATTATTTTCTTGTCAGGGCGCTGTTCGCGGCAATTTTTCGATAATATCCTGGGTGTGATAGGAGATTATGATATCTGCTCCTGACCTTTTTATTGATGTGAGAATTTCAATAACAATTCGTTTTTCGTCAATCCATCCTTTTTCGGCTGCAGCCTTTACCATCGAAAATTCGCCACTTACATTGTAGGCTGCCACCGGGATATTGAAATTACTTTTAACCTCATTTATCACATCCAGATAACTTAATGCCGGCTTAACCATAACAATATCTGCTCCCTCTTCAATATCAAGTGCAACTTCACGAAGTGCCTCATCCTTATTTGCCGGGTCCATCTGGTAGGTGGCACGATTGCCGAAGCGGGGTGCACTTTCAGCCGCTTCACGGAACGGACCGTAAAAAGCGGAAGAGTATTTGGCCGAATAGGACATTATCGGCAGGTTATGAAAACCACTATCGTCAAGTTTTTTCCTTATTATCCCC
>SL_3KL_010_SEDDRAFT_10000473_pt1 | contig 33002 bp, 31 predicted proteins | sample SodLakKL_010_SED_2_FD_10381 | JGI IMG/M metagenome (IMG submission 10381)
TTGNTATCACGGGTGGAGAAGTCAGACGCCTTCGTAGTACGGAAGTACGAGTCTGACCAAACATTCTCGGAACGGAAGGGAGGCGACCTCGTGGCTTCACAATAGAAAAAGCTGTGGAATGTTAACAGGCATGTTACTGCGGTAAAAAAAATGTACTGAATGGTCACAGATGAGGAGTGTGAAATAGGGTTGGTACCTAATCACGTTGGTAAACCGTATGCCTTAATAGGGCACGTGCGGTTTGATGAGTGAGGAGCCATGCAAATGGTTTCCCTACTCTCTTGCCAAGGAAGTTCCCCGGGCCTCCTTTATTGAAGTTTTTGCTGGGAGATTTTAAAAAAATATAATTTAACCTGGTAAAGGATTTTTTTAAAAAATAGCTAAATAATACATTAAAAATAGCTTTTTTTGTTTGCCTTTGTTCTGGAATCTTCGGGAAAGGATGTGGAGTGTTGAATGAGAGGATAGGGATGTTATTTTTAATTACTGCATTCATTTTTTTCACATATACAAGCCCCGTATTGAGTCAGGAAGTTGGAAAGGCGAATGTCGAGGTAAAAGGGGATTTTGAATTTTATGCTCCTGTCCCCGTGAGGTTTGGTGCTTTAATAATTCCTATCGATGGTCACTCTTTTTTTGCTTTTGGGGAAGAGAAGGGATTGCAACCATTATTTCACCTCAAATTATTGGGTTCCTGGACTCCTGAACCAGAACCAGAAACTATCGCCTATGTTATGGAAAAGGGTGTTACCAGGGAGCTTTTGGGGCTGTATTTTTCTGTAAATACCTACGAAGCCCAAATAATGACACTGGTTCCTCCAGAAATTTTGCGGGAGGTAGTTAGTTCTGGGAAAGGCTTGGATTTGGAGTTGCTTGAAGCGGCAATTCCTGCCCATGTAGTTGCTGATTTAAAGCGATTGGATGCGGCAAAAGAAGAAGGTTACCAAGCTTACCGGGCGGAAGTTACTGTTCTTGATGTCAAAGGCTTTGGAGAAATAGTTCAAAGCAAGGGAAGGGGAGTTTTACAGATTAAGGCTGAACAGAATTTTGCAGAGGAAACTGCCTATTATTCAGGCAGGTTTTGGGGGGATTTTGCCGGTGCTTTTGGTCATGGAACTTTTGAAGGTGACTTCTTTTCAGTTCCATATATTGTTCAGGAACAGTTTGGTAGGGAAAGCCGGGTAGAAAATTGGGACCTTAAAGCAGAAGAAGCTTCTCAATCTATCCTGGAAGAACGCTGGGAAAGACTTTATCCCGTAACAGGATTATTTTTTAATGTAGCTAAACCCCTTGAAGAACTTTCCCATCACCTTAAAGTTCATCTGCTGGGAGAGGATGGCAACTGGTATCAGATTTATGATGTTTTGCTTGAGCCAGGAATGACAGAACTTGAAATTCTAAAATCGCCCAACCTGCAATATGAACTCCCTGAACCTTTTTCTTCGGCGGGTGTTCGCTTTGAACTTTGGGGTAGACCATTTATGGGGGAAAACTGGATTTTAGGGGTTTCTTCAGGGGAAATAAAAGGAGTTGGGGGAGAGTATTCCCGGGAATGGAGGTATACTCATGGCTGGTAATGCAATAACCAATTCCAGAATTATTTTAACAGTTTTATTTATTATTCTTATCTTTTTTACAGGTTTGTGCCTGGCTCAAACATTTAATCTACCTCAGCCTGATGGGCCGGGTTATTATTATTTCCCCAGTTATTTAGAGGTGTTCCCACCTGATGCTTTAGCTGGTGGAATGCGACCCCTTCGTCCTATTGTTCCCTGGGAAACTGGCAATCTTATCCGGGTTTTTACCCAAATTTCTCATTTTGAGGAGGGACGACCATTTGGAATGGTTGGTCTCTCTTCATCAGAAAGGCCGGGCTTTTCCCAGGCTTTTCTCCGGCCGGGAACCTATCAGGTTTCGGTCACAATAAACAATAATAAATGGCAGTGGGCGGATCGGCCACCTTTTGAAAATTTCCGGGGACATTATTTGGTAAAAGAAACCTTGCTTTTTTCTTATGAAACAACCTCCTATATTATAGAAATCCCCTCTGTCGAAAGGCCCCACCCCTGCGATGATACTGAAATTAGAGAGGGTCTCAGGACTCCTGAAGCGGAAAGCCTCCGCGAGGTAATTGCAGCTGCTATGGCAGCCCAGGGAGCCCAAATTGGTCCGGAACATGTAGTAATTGATAGGAGGGGACGGCCTGCAACTGACCCGGGCTTTGATATGTTAACCTTCAAAATCCCGCTGCAGATGACAGATAATCAACCCCGGCACAATATAAACTGCTTGTTTAGCAAAATGAAGGCTGGTGAAATAGAACCAGGAACCCTTATTGGAGCGGGGGAGATAGTATTCGGAATGGTTCAGCAGATAGGTGGGCAAACCAGGTTGGAAATGCGCAGGGTGGAAGTTGAAACATCCCTGGTTCTTGGCGCAGGAATGTCCACTGTTGATGGTACCGGATTAGATGCGTTAAATCAGGCTGCTGCTGAAGCTGCCGCTGACGCCCTTTCTGGTGTGCCGTTTTTATAGAGTAATTTCATTAAAGGGGGGGGAAAATGAACTGGCATAAGGAATTGAGGAATTTGATATTGCTAAGTTTTTTTGTATATTCATTCCTTTTTTTGTCAACTCCTGTTTACTCTTTGGGGGAGTCCATCTGGCTGGAGCTGGATATATATTTTTTAAAGGGTAATTTTTTTCAGGAAGACTATATTTCACCCTCAGAAGAATGGCATGTTTTTAATAGTTTAACCGGAGTTTTGCCCATTCCACTTGAACAGCTGGGAGGAAACCCGGTGAAGGGAGATTTTTCTCCGGGGGTTGAAACAGGATCTGTTTGGGGAACTCATTACTGTTTGGACGAAGAAGCAGGTTTCATGGTTGAAAAAATTCTCTCCCCAAAGGTTTCCAGCACATCAAAATTGGAGGTTTTTTGGGAAAGAAATTTGGGGGAAATCCAGTTGATAATTAATACCCCCCAGTTTTTCTTTGCAGAGGGAGGCTGTTCTGCGCAGGATTGTAATTTCGTGGCTCCCCCATTTTTCCCCCCGGAAAATTTTGGACAACAATTGGTCTTGTTAACAGCTGGAGAGGAAGCCTGGCGGGATGTAATTAGCGGGGGGCGCACTTTTACCATACAGTTCGCGGACAGTTTGGGCGACATGGCATTAATGATCAGTGGAAGGATCCAGCAATTTACCGGCCAGGCCTATATTGGATCCCAGGGGCAGGTTGAAAAAAGAATTATCCAGTTATTACGCAATCCGCATGTTGCTTCAAATCAAGCAGATCAGGCCCATTACCTCGAAATTTATACTGTAGTTGATATGTGGCTGGATAATTCGGGCAGAGCATGGTTATTTTTAGACTTTAATGACGGTAGGAAGGGTTGGTATCTTCCTTAAAAAGTTGCAAAATATGCCAGNTCAAGCATCCTGCAAGNTCCNTGGTTTTAANTGTCCAAAAATAAGAAAAAGAAAGGACTTTCNAAAGCGAGTTTAAATTTGCTTATTNGGACGAAAAAANTCCNCTTTCAGNGCCGGGTGGATTTCTTTACCCCGNTTCCGAATGGGGAGTTAAATTTTGTTTTAATATNGGGTTTTTATAATCCGAACNGGAAAGCAAGAAGAAGGGCTAAAAATCAGGAATGTCTATGATGATTTCTCCCTGAATTATTTTCGCCCGGGCTGTTTCAATTGCAGTGAATACATCTTCAGGAATAATATCTCGGGTGTAGGTGAAATCAGTTGTTCCCACTCCATTCTCAAGAAGCCCCAAGCTTATAATTCCTGGCTCTAAATTTCCTTCAATTAATTTACCTATTGTTTCGTAAACTGCTACATCCACCCTTTTGACCATACTGGTGAGGACCTTCCCCGGAGCCAGGTGGTCCTGATCAGAATCAACCCCGATGGAGAAAAAACAATACTCCTCGCTGGCCTCAATTACTCCCAGCCCTGTTCCCCCGGCAGCATGGAAAATAATATCTATTCCCCTTTCAAATTTACTCACAGCAATTTCTTTTCCTCTTCCCGGGTCCACAAAATCCCCCGCGTAATTAACAAAAATCTCTGCATTGGGATTGGCTAATTTTACTCCTTCAATAAAGCCCAGTTCAAATTTTTGCAGGAGGGGAATTTCCATTCCCCCGATAAAACCAACCCGGTTGGTTTCAGTCATCATTCCAGCCAGGACCCCTACCAGGAAAGAGCCTTCCTGTTCCCTGAAAACTATGGAAGTAACGTTGGGCAGGTCAACGACCCCATCGATAATGGCAAAATGAACATCGGGGTATTCAGAGGCAACATCCTCCAAAGTCGCTTCCTGGAAAAAACCTATTGCAATAATCAAGTCAAATCCAGCTTCTGCAAAAAAACGCTGATGTTCCTCAAATTCTCCAACATCTCCGGGTTCAACATACTCCAGGGTTAACTGGTAATCTTCTTTTGCCCTTTCGTATCCCCGGAAAGCGGAATCGTTAAATGCTTCGTCTCCCAGCCCCCCGAAGGATAGAATCAGGGCAACTCTGGGTTCTTCTTCAGTAGCCTGGGAAATCCCAGAAATAATTAATAATCCGAGCACGAGAATTGGAATAAAAAGGAGTCGGTTCATTTTTTGCAAACCTCCTCTCAATAATTCCTTTCATTGTAATAATTCGTTCTTAATCCTTTAAAACCTTTAATCCCTCAGCCTGTAATAAAGGATTAAAGAGGAAAGAAAAGAAGTTGTTAGTGTTAAATAATTTATTGCAATCATTTCCCAGTTAATCTCCAAATTAATTGGCAGTAATTTTTGCTTTCGGTTGGAATACCTGTATGATAAAATGTTAATAAATAAAAAATGAGAAAAAATAAGGGAAAAAGGTTATCAATAATTACCAGGAATTTTAAAGGCTTTTAACTTAATTTTAAAAAACCCATGCTTTTTCTGGTAGGTGGAGTTGATTAAATGGTAAAAGAAAAGCATTATAAAAATATTGGCAGGGTAGTTTCGGTTCGAGGTAATGTTGTCGATGCCTATTTTCCCCAGGGGGCTCCAGGGATTGACAACTTGCTTTTTGCCGGGGAAGGAGAGGATGTTGCTCTTGAAGTGAACATCCACCTGGATAACAACCTGATCCGGAGCATAGCCTTAACCCCAACCGGGGGGCTTTCCCGTGGGGACCTGGTATTTGATTCGGGAAGCCCGATTATGGTTCCGGTAGGGAAACAACTTCTTGGTCGGGTTTTTGATGTTTTCGGGAATACAATTGACGATGGGGAAAAAATTAAAGACAGCGAGTACCGCTCAATTCATCAAAAACCTCCCGCCCTGGGGAGGCAGTCAACAAAAACGGAGATTCTTAAAACCGGAATAAAAGCCATTGATATCCTTTCTCCCCTTGAGAGGGGAGGCAAGGCGGGTCTTTTTGGTGGAGCAGGAGTTGGGAAAACTGTTTTGTTAATGGAAATTATTAATAATATGGCCGGCCAGCACGAAGGAGTAAGTATTTTTTGCGGGATCGGTGAACGAAGCCGGGAAGCGGAAGAACTATACCGTGAAGTTGAGGAGAGCGGGGTGCTTCCCAACACTGTTTTAGTATTCGGGCAGATGAATGAACCCCCGGGAGCCCGTTTCCGGGTTGGAAATACTGCCCTGACCATGGCTGAGTATTTCCGGGACGATGCCCGTCAGGATGTCCTGCTTTTAATTGACAATATTTTTCGTTTCATCCAGGCCGGGATGGAAGTTTCTGGACTTTTAGGACAACTTCCTTCCCGAATGGGTTACCAGCCTACCATGGCAACCGAACTGGCTCGACTGCAGGAAAGGATTACCAATACCCGTACCGGGGCGATCACCTCCGTTCAGGCTGTGTATGTCCCTGCTGATGATTTTACCGATCCTGCTGCGGTTCATACCTTTGGGCATCTTTCTTCTTCGATTGTTCTATCCCGCCGCCGGGCCAGCCAGGGTTTTTATCCTGCGATCGATCCCTTAGAATCGGGTTCCAAGATGCTGGTCCCACACATTGTGGGGAGGAAGCATTATCAGATTTCAAGGGAAATTCGCAGCACCCTCGCATCTTATGAAGAATTGAAAGATATTATCGCGATGTTGGGAATAGAGGAGCTTTCCCGGGAAGATAAAAAGGTTGTTGCAAGGGCCCGTCGCCTGGAAAGATTTCTGACCCAGCCTTTTTATACCACAGAACACTTCACGGGCCTGAAGGGTTCGATAGTTACCCTGGAGGATTCTCTGGAGGGTTGTGAAAGAATTCTGAACGATGAGTTTAACGAATATACGGAACGGGCGTTTTATATGATCGGTAATATCGAGGAGGCTGAAAAAAATGCGCCTGAAGGTGTTGCTTCCGGAGAAAGTCCTTCTTAACGAAGAAGCAGAAAAAATAAATGCAGAAGGAGAGAATGGGTCCTTTGTCCTCCTTCCTCGCCATGTAGATTTTATTTCTTCTCTTGCTCCTGGACTATTGTCATTTACACCTCTCGGGGGAGAAGAAGAGGTTTTCCTTGCCACAGATCATGGTATTCTGGTGAAATGTGGGAACGAGGTTTTGGTTTCTACCCGGTTAGCGGTTCTTGGCCCCGAACTGGGAACCCTGGAAAGGATAGTCGAGGAGAACTTTAAAGATGTTAGTGAAAAAGAGCGGAGTACTCGTTCTGCTCTGGCTCGTCTTGAAGCAGACCTGGCCCGGCGTTTTTTCGAGTGGAGCGGAGGGCGCTATGAATAAGAAAAATAATGACAGAGAAAAGCTTAAAAAAACAATTTCCCGAAAAGAAGCCCGCAAAATTTCTGCCCGGGAGGAGAAGAAAGGTTTGTGGTTCGGGCTGGGAATGTTTGGCCTGGTGGGCTGGTCTGTAGTTATTCCTACTCTTTTAGGGCTGGCTTTAGGTATATGGCTTGACGGGCGCTTCGAGGATGGGATTTCCTGGACTCTTACCATGTTTTTCCTGGGTCTGTTCCTGGGTATATACAATGCCTGGAACTGGATCCAGCGAGAAGGAAGGGTAACAAAAGAGGAGAGCGAAGCGGGGGAAGAAAATGACAACTGAGTATCTTTTTGTAGTTTTAGCCTTTACTGCTGGAATTCTCCTGGGAATATTTTATTTTGGTTCTTTGTGGCTTGTGGTCAAAAAACTGCCGGGAAGCCGCCGACCGGTTTTACTGGTTATTGGAAGTTTTGTTCTCCGTTTATCGGTAACCCTCCTGGGGTTTTACCTTGTTTTTGGAGGTAGTTGGCAGCGGATCCTGGCCTGTTTAATCGGATTTATTGTAGCCCGTACATATTTAATTCGAACCTTAGGGCCTTCGGGGGTGAAAATGCAGAGGGAAGGAGGGCGGACAAGTGCAAATAACACCTGATGAAATAATTTACTGGGAGTATGGGCGTCATAATCAATGCAACAATTGTTTTTACGTGGGTTTTAATGGCTCTTATGGTTGGGGGTTCTTTTCTGATAACCCGGAGAATTAAAAAAACTATTAACCTTCCCGCTGGCAGATGATGCTGGAGACAATAGTTGAAGTAATCCGCCAGCAAATAACTGAAATAAGTAATCAGCCTTCAGCAACGTTTCTTCCGTTCATCGGAACACTCTTTCTTTTTATTGTAGTTTCCAATATTCTAATGGTTGTCCCGGGCTTTCAGCCTCCCACAGGGTCTCTTTCCACAACGGCTGCTCTGGCTCTTTGCGTGTTTTTCGCAGTGCCCATATTTGGTATTTCCCAGCAGGGGTTGGGATCGTATTTAAAACAGTATCTGAGGCCGACTCCTTTAATGCTACCTTTCAATATAATCGGAGAGGTTTCTCGGACCATGGCCCTGGCTGTTCGTCTTTTCGGAAATGTAATGAGTGGAACCCTGATTGTCGCAATTTTGATCAGCCTTATTCCCCTTGTTTTTCCGATTGTCATGCAGGTTCTGGGGCTTTTAACGGGAGTAATTCAGGCATATATTTTCGCCATTCTGGCCCTGGTCTATATTTCTTCTGGAATGCGGGAAAAGCAAGAAAATAATAATCAAGAGAGGGGTTGAAAATAGCGTGGATAATATTGGACTGATTGGAATGGTTTCTATTATTGTTTCTGGCTTCACTATTGCTATCGGATCAGTGGGGCCTGCTCTGGGGGAAGGACGTGCTGCGGCCCAGGCCATGACTGCAATTGCTCAACAACCTGATGAAGCAAATACAATCACCAGGACCCTTTTTATCAGCCTGGCCATGATTGAATCAACAGCAATTTATTGTTTCGTGGTGGCCATGATTTTAATTTTTGTAAATCCGTTCTGGAATTTTGTGACTGGATAGGTGGAGAAATCTTATGTTGATTAATTGGTTTACTGTCGGAGCACAGATAATAAACTTTCTGATCCTGGTTCTGCTTTTGCGCCGTTTCCTCTATGGTCCTATAATTCGAGTTATGGACGAACGGGAGGAAGAAATAACAAGACGTATAGAAGAAGGCGAGAAAAAAAAGAAAAAGGCAGAAAAAGAAGAAGCAGCTTACCGGGACCTGAAATATGAACTGGAACAAAAGCGGGAGGAACTGGTCGCCCGGGCGGAAGAAGAGGCCCAGGAGTGGCGGAAAGAATTGCGGCAGAAGGCTCGCAAGGAGATTGATTCTCTCCAGGAGCAATGGAAAGAAGCGCTTGAGAGGGAGAGAGAAACCTTTCTCCAGGACTTTAAAATCCGGGCCGGGGAAGAAATCCACCAGGTCCTTCGAAGAATATTAAAGGATCTTTCCGGCCGCGACCTGGAAGGGCAGATGATAGGTATGTTTTTGGAAAAAATCGCTGAACTTCCCGAACAGGAGAAGGAGAAAATTACTTCTGCATTAAAAGGGCCTGGAGAAAAAAAAGGAATTCAGGTTTCGACCGCCCGAATGTTGCCAGAAAAACTTCAAAAAGAAGTTGAAGAGGAAATCGAGAAATTAACTGGCGATTCTGTGGAAATTAGTTTCGGTGAAAATAAGGATTTGATTTGTGGAATTGAGTTGCGTTCTTTGGGCTACAAGGTTGCCTGGAACATAGATGATTACCTGGAAACCCTGGTGGAAGAACTTTCCGAAGTTTTGACCCGGGAAGAAGAAGGAAAGATTATAAAGGAGAACTAAAATGGGAAATGAAATCAAGGAAGAAGAAAAAAGATTAGAAAAGACCCTCTCCTCTGCCCTGGAAACCTTCAGCCAGGTAGGAAGGGAGAAAAAGCCTTCTATTGAATTAAAGGAAACCGGCAGGGTTCGTTTTCTGGGCCAGGGTGTAGCCCGTATTGAAGGGCTTCCCGGGGTTCGTTCCGAAGAACTGCTCCGTTTCCCTGGTGGGAATTACGGGATTGCTTTTGATTTAACAGAAGAAAGAATTGGAGTTGTTCTGCTCGGAGAAGGAGAAGGCCTGAAAACCGGAGCTGAGGTAAGAAGAACAGGCAGGGTAATTGATACACCTGTAGGAGAAGCCATTCTGGGCAGGGTTATTACCCCCCTTGGCGGGGTTTTAGATGGGAAAGGACCTGTTTTTTCGGGAGAACGAAGGCCCATAGAAGCACCACCCCCTACAATAATGGAAAGAAGCCCTGTTACCGTTCCTCTGCGGACAGGGTTAAAGGTGATTGATGCCTTGATACCAATCGGGAAGGGGCAGCGGCAGTTGGTCCTGGGAGACCGGCAGACAGGCAAGACTGCCATAGCTCTGGATACCATTATTAACCAGAAAGACCAGGAAATGATCTGTATTTACTGTGCTATCGGTCAACGAAATGCTGCAGTTGCCAATCTTATATCTGATCTGGAGCAGTATGGAGCTCTTGATTATACTGTTGTAGTCGTGGCAGGAAGTGAAGAACCCCCTGGACTCCAGTATATTGCTCCTTACGCTGCAACCTCCATGGCAGAATATTTTATGGACCGGGGCCAGGACGTTTTAATTGTTTATGATGATCTTACCAAACACGCCCGTTCTTACCGCGAGCTTTCTCTTCTTTTAAGGCGACCTCCCGGTAGAGAAGCTTACCCGGGGGATATCTTTTACATTCACTCCAGGCTATTAGAAAGAGGAACCAACCGCAAAGAAGAGTTTGGAGGAGGTTCGATTACCTCTCTACCCATTATTGAAACGGAAGCCCAGAATATTTCCGCTTACATCCCTACCAACCTGATATCCATTACTGATGGGCAGATTTACCTTTCCCCTGATCTTTTCCAGCGGGGAGTTCTTCCTGCTGTTGATGTGGGAAGATCTGTTTCCCGGGTTGGAGGTAAGACCCAGCTCCCTGCCTATCGCTCGGTGGGAGGAGATTTACGACTTTCCTATTCCCAGTTTAAAGAATTGGAATCATTTTCTCGATTTGGAACCCGTCTGGACGAGGAAACCAAAAAAACTTTAAACCGGGGTTACCGGGTTCAGGAAGCCTTAAAGCAGCTTCAGTACCAACCAATTCCTATACACGAACAATTAGCAGTGCTTTTAGCCGTCAGCCAGGGGCTCCTTGATCCGGTGGAAATTGATGGTTTTGAAGAGGCGGAGAACAAGATCCGGGAAGTCATTAAAGGGTTGCCCGAAATTATCTCCAAAATTGAAGCAGGGGAAACCCTGGAAGGCGAATACCGGGAGAAATTGATCCGGGAAATTAAGGCTGCTCTTGAGGGCGGTGACGAAAATGGAAACAGTTGAGGGTTTAAAAAGACAGATTGACAGCACCAAAGAATTATCCTCAGTGGTCAGGACGATGAAAGCCCTTTCTGCGGCAAGTATTCGCCAGTATGAAGAAGCGGTGGAATCCCTGAATCAGTTCAGCAGAACTATTGAACTTGGATTTCAGATTGTCCTGAAAAATCTCAATTCAACTATACCGGTTAATTCTGACCAAAAAGAGGGCCGGATTGCTGCAGTCATTTTTGGATCTGATCAGGGCATGTGTGGCCAATTTAATGATATAATTACTGAATTTGCTCTGGAAAAGCTGGAAAAAACATTTGCCCCTGGAAGTTCTTTTGATCTCTGGATTGTGGGGGAAAGGCTATTGGGGCCCATCTTCCAGGCAGGTTTAAAGGCACACCATTATTATCCTGTTCCCAGTTCTGTTGAAGCTATTACCGATCGAGTTCAGCAACTGCTTATGGATCTGGAAAAAATAAGAAAAGAAGAAAACTTGCAGGAGATTTACCTTTTTTACAATATCGTTACCGGTAGTAATTACTACCGGCAGCATTATTTAAAACTATTGCCCATGGACACTAAATGGATGGAAGGATTGCAAAAAAAACCATGGCCAGCAAGGACAGTTCCAATGGCATCCATTGACTACCAAAGCCTTTTTAGTGTCCTTACTCGTCAGTATCTTTTTATTTCCCTTTACCGGGCTCTTGCGGAATCCCTGGCAGCAGAAAATGCTGCCCGATTGGTAACAATGGAAGCCGCCCAGAAAAATATTGAGGAGAGAGAAGAAGAATTGGAAAGCCGGTATAACCGGCTGCGGCAGACTGAAATTACCAGCGAATTACTTGATATTGTATCCGGTTTTGTCGCGCTGGAAGAAAAAGAGAGCTAATGGGAAAACAAAAAAGTCAAACTTTATCCACTCCCCTGCCAGGGGATTTTATTTTTTCGGGAAAAATCAGAAAAAAAGTTCTTAAATCCAGCTGAAAGAAGAGTATATAAGAGTTTTTAAGGGAAAAAATAACCATTTGCCAGTCTAAATTTTCTAACTAGACTAGATTATATTTAATTGAATTAAAAGCAGGAAAAATGGAATAAATAGAGAATTTAATTCATTAATGTCTCAAAATACAAATTTAGAAGGGAGAATTGGTTAATTGGAAAAGACGAGAAAGTTTTTGATATTTGCCCTGGTTTTGGTAATGCTGTCTGTGCTAACTATTGGAATTGAAAGGGTTTTTGCCCAGGAAGAACCCAAATTTGGGGGGACCTTAAGGGTAGCAGTAATTGGTAACCCTCCGACCCTTGATGTTATGAGGACAACGGCAAGTATTACTCTCAATACAATGTGGCATATTTACGAGAATCTTTTTACTCATAACGCTGAATATGTTCCAATTCCTCATCTGGTAAGTGACTATACCATTAGCGATGATGCCCTGGTTTATACTTTCCAGTTAAGGGAAGGAGTTCCATTCCACAATGGAAAGATTATGACTTCTGAAGATGTTGTTGCTTCTATTGAGCGTTTTATGCGCCTGGCGACATGGGGACGAAACCTTGCAGAGGTTACTGAATCTTTTGAAGCCGATGGTCCGCAAACGGTTGTTTTGACCCTGACTGAACCTGTGGCAATTGTACCCCTGTTCTTTACTGCAACCGCTGCTGGAATAATGCCCAAAGAAGTTATTGAAGAAGCGGGAGAGGGAGATCTTAAGCAATTTATCGGGACTGGTCCCTTTAAATTCCACAGCTTTGAACCCGACCGGCACATTATCTTCCGCCGTTTTGAGGATTATGCAGCCCTTCCAGGGGAACCTGATGGTTACGGGGGGAACAAAACCGCTTATATCGATGAACTCCGTTATATCCCGGTTCCTGATACAGCAGTTAGGATAGCTGGAGTTCAAACCGGTGATTATCATTTTGGTGAATGGATTGCTCCCGACGAATATGAGCGCTTGAGAGATATTCCCGGAATTGAAACCCGAATTATCCAGCCTAGTGGATGGACAACTGCTGTTTTTAATAAACAAGAAGGTCTGATGGCTAACAAATTAATGCGCCAGGCGATTCTGGCAGGGCTGGACATGGAACCAATTATGCGTGCTGCCTATGGACATCCTGATTTCTGGCGGCTTGATTCGGGAGTGCTATTCCTGGAACAGGCCATGCACTCTTCAGCTGGTAGCCAGTATTACAACCAGAATGATCCTGACCGGGCCAGGGAACTTGCCCAGCAGGCGGGTTATAATGGGGAGCCAATTCGGTGGGTGACAACCACTGAGTACCCAGCTTATTACAATACCGCCCTTGTTTCTGCTTACCAATTGGAGCAGGCCGGTTTTAATATTGACCTGCAGGTTGTTGACTGGGCAACGGTAGTTCAAAAACGAGCTGATCCCGCCGAATACGACCTTTTCAGTACAGCATTCGGAATTCCCTGGGATCCTGTCCTATTTTTGGGCTTCAGCCCAACCTGGCCTGGCTGGTATGTGAGCGAGGAAAAAGATGCCTTAGTAGCAGCCCTGCGTCGGGAATCGGATTTTGATAAGCGTATGGAAATCTGGGATGAACTCCAGTATATGTTCTGGGATGATGTTCCAATGATTAAGTATGGCGATTACTTCCTGCTCCATATTCACAGGGAAGAAGCCAAGGGTTATGCAGGTATGGCAACCACTTTCTACTGGAATGTATGGATTGATAACTAAATAAATTATGCCTGCCGGTNGNCACCTGCCGGCAGGCATCTCTTACTTGGATGCTTGGAGGTTGACCAGATGAAAAAGTATCTTTTCAACAGGATTTTGACTTTGATTCCAACCCTTTTNATTGTTGCAACTATTGGATATTTATTAATCTATATGGCCCCGGGAGACCCCGCTGCAGTTATGCTTGGAGAAGAAGCCGATGTGACTGAGGTTATTCGTTTGAGGACAGAAATGGGGCTGGACCGACCAATTTATGTTCAGTTGGGAAGGTGGTTTGCTCGTATTGCCCGGGGTGACCTGGGATATTCTTTTTTTCTCCAGAGAACTGTTACCCAGGCTATTTTAGATAGGTTGGAAGTTACCATGTTNTTAACGGCATATTCAATGATTATTGCAATTATCCTTGGGGTTACAATTGGAATTATTGCTGCTGTTAAGCACAATACAATTGTAGACCAGTTAATGATGGGTATTGCTCTTCTGGGGGTTTCAATGCCAAGTTTTTGGCTGGGGATAAATTTTATTTTGCTTTTTGCTCTCGGGGCGAGGTGGTTTCCGGCCGCAGGGTATGTTGACATTGCCGATGGGTTATTTATGCATATTCGTTCTCTGACACTCCCCTCTTTAACCCTGGGTTTTATCAGCGCAGCTCCAATAGCGAGGATGACCAGGTCGAGCATGCTTCAGGTCCTGAATCAGGATTATATTCGAACAGCAAGGGCTAAAGGATTAATTGAGTTTTCGGTAATAATCTCCCATGCTTTCCGAAACGCCATGATTCCAACAATAACAATGGTAGGAATGACCGTGGGAAGCCTGATTTCCGGGGCTATTGTTACCGAGACAGTTTTTGCCCTTCCCGGAGTAGGGCGTCTGGTAATTCAGTCCATTGGAAGGCGTGATTATCCAACAGTCCAGGGAGTTCTAATTTTTATTGCCTTTATCTATGTTCTGGTTAACCTGCTGGTGGATATACTGTATCTTTATCTTGATCCGCGGGTTAAATACCTTTAGGGGAGGGGAGAAAAATGACAAATAATCAAAAAAACCAAGAAGTAGCACCCAATTTTTTCCGTGATTTTGTGGTAGGTGGGTTTAAATTAATGGGTCGAAGTCGAATGATGTCTATCGGTTTTGTCCTTGTTTTGAGCATGACTATTCTCGCCCTTTTGGCTCCATTTATTTCTCCTTATGATCCCCTGGAAATTAATCCAATGCGCCGTTTACAATCTCCCAGCAGGGAGCATATAATGGGAACGGATGAAGTAGGGAGAGATGTTTTCAGTCGTGTTTTATGGGGGGCAAGAATTTCCCTGTTAACCGGAGCACTGGTAGTTGTTTTTTCCAATATATTCGGAATAATTATTGGTCTAGTTTCCGGGTACTATGACAAGGTTGACAAAGTAATAATGCGCTTGATGGATGGCTTGATGGCTTTCCCAATAATGCTATTAGCGATTGCCATGATGGCTGCTCTTGGGGCCCGATTATCCAATGTAATAATTGCTCTTTCAATTGTTTTTGCTCCCAGGGTAGCAAGGGTGGTAAGGGGGGTTGTTTTAACAGTAAGAGAATCTGCTTATGTTGAGGCAGCAATAGTAGTTGGGGCCCCCTCCTGGAAAATTATTTTTATCCATATATTACCCAACTGTCTTGACCCCATTATTGTTCAGAGCAGTTTTATGTTTGCCCAGGCTGTCCTGGCAGAGGCCGCTTTGAGCTTCCTTGGGGCAGGGATCCCTCCCTGGCTGCCAAGCTGGGGTAATATAATGACTGGGGGAAGGCTGTATATCAGTGTAGCTCCGTGGATGACAATTTATCCGGGCATTGCAATAATTATTTGTGTTTTAGGGTTAAACCTTTTTGGCGATGGATTGCGTGACCTGGCTGATCCCAGGCTGCGAGGGGTTATTTAAGGCAGTTAGGAGGCTGGATTGTGACTGAAAAACTATTGCAAATCGACAACCTGAAAACTTATTTCAATACTCCCAATGGCGTTCTCCCCGCAGTTGATGGAATCTCCTTCCACATTAATGCTGGAGAAACACTCTGTGTTGTTGGTGAATCGGGCTGTGGGAAAAGTGTAACCGCCTTAAGTGTTATGCGTTTATTGGCAACTCCGCCGGCCAGGTATGTTTCTGGAAGGATTATTTTTGGGGAAACCGACCTTTTAAAACTTCCAAAAGATAAAATGAGGAAAATAAGGGGTCGGGATATTTCCATGATTTTTCAGGAACCCATGACTTCACTAAATCCCGTTCATACAGTGGGAAGACAAATTGCTGAAGCTATAAAAGTAAAAAATAAGCGTATTGGCGAGAAAGAGGCCAAGGAAAGGGCAATTGAAATGTTGCGGGTGGTAATGGTCCCTGATCCTCACCGTCGGGTCAAGGAATTTCCCCATCAAATGTCGGGAGGGATGCGGCAACGGGCAATGATAGCCATGGCTCTTTCCTGTAATCCCCGCTTATTGATTGCCGATGAACCTACAACTGCCCTGGATGTTACAGTCCAGGCCCAGATATTGAAATTAATGAGAAAGCTAAAAGAAGAAATGGGTACGGCCTTGATGTTTATAACCCACGATCTTGGTGTTGTAGCTAAAATGGCCCAGAGGGTAGTAGTCATGTATGCAGGAAAAGTTGTTGAAGAAGGTACGGTTTTTGATATTTTTGAAAAACCTCTTCATCCCTATACCCGGGGACTTTTGGAATGCATACCTCGAATGGATCAGGATCGGGGCGAACTGGCGATAATAAAAGGGACTGTTCCCAGTCCCCTGAGATTCCCGGAAGGTTGTCGCTTTGCTCCCCGCTGCAGCGAATCCATGGAAATTTGCAGTAAAGAAATCCCTCCTTTTGAGGCTAAAGATAGCCAGAGGGTTTCCTGCTGGCTTTATTCCAGGGCGGAGGAGGTTGTATGATGGAAGAAAGAAAAATGCAAAAACCAACAGAAAGCGAACCTCTCCTTACCGTTTCCAATCTGGTCAAGTATTTCCCGGTAAAAGAAGGGATTTTTTCTAAAGTTGTCAACCAGGTGCGGGCAGTTGATGGGGTGAGTTTTTCACTCAATTCCGGGCAAACCCTGGGCCTGGTTGGGGAATCCGGATGTGGTAAAACTACCCTTGCCCGAGTTCTCCTCAAGCTGATACCCGCTACCAGTGGCGAAATTATCTTTGATGGAATGAATATATTACAAGCTGATTCCGGCCAGTTGCGTAAACATCGCCGGAATATGCAGTTAATATTCCAGGATCCTTTTAGCTCTCTAAATCCCCGGATGAGGGTGGGTAAAATAATCAGTGAGCCCTTAAGTCATCATAATATGGGAGATTCCAGGGAGAGGCGGAAAAAGGCAGAGGAACTTCTGGAAATAGTCGGTTTACAGAAAAGTGATATCTGGAGGTATCCCCACGAGTTTTCCGGGGGACAAAGACAGAGAATTGGGATTGCCCGTTCCCTGGTTTTAAATCCCAAGCTAATTATTTGCGATGAACCTGTCTCTGCTTTAGACGTATCCATTCAATCACAGATATTAAACCTGCTTGATAATTTGCAGAAGGAGTTCAACCTGACCTATATTTTTATTGCCCACGGTTTAAACGTTATTCGCCATATGAGCGACAGAGTAATAGTTATGTACCTTGGGAAAATAATGGAAGAAGCAACTTCGGATAAAATTTTTGCTTCTCCACTGCACCCATATACAAAGGCTCTGCTTACAGCAATCCCCGTTCCGAATCCTCGTTCAATTGATTTTGAAGCCACAGTGGAAGGGGATGTCCCAAGTCCCATTAATCCACCTTCGGGTTGCCGATTCCACACCCGCTGCCCTGAAGTAATGGAAATCTGCTCAAAGAAAGAACCTGGTTTTACATTAATTGAAGGGGACCACCGGGTTGCATGCCACCTCTTTGGGGAATAAAGGAGCAAACAAGTTTTTCTCCTGGAAAAAAAGAACCCACCGGGCTAAAAACCGGTGGGTTTTGTTATTATATTTAGAGATTCCTTATCCGGGAATAATATTTGTCAATCAAGGCCTGGTTGTGTTCTTTAACCTTAACTGAATTTGCTGCAAGGGAACCGTTGAAGTATACATCCGGGACTTTTCCCTTTTTCAGGATATCTTCGACTGCCTGAACCAGGAGGGCGTTAAGGATGTAAGAACCAGCAATGGTTGATGTTGCTCCCACACCGGCATCCAGGTCCTCGAAGTTTACAGCGGCATCTCCAATGGGACAGCAGTTATCAATTATAATGTCAGCGTGGTCTTTCAATTTTTTGCCACTAGAATGAAGGGGCTTCAGATAATCAGAATAGCGGACGGAGGTAATAGCTATCACCTTTATGCCCCTCTTTCGGGCCTCCCGGGCTACGTCAATTGGGGCTCCATTATTTCCGGAGTTGGATATTACAATCAGGATATCTTCAGGAGCAACCCGGTGGTAGTCGAGAATTATTTCCCCGGTGCCTTCAATTTTCTCCATTCCTGCACTTTTGGTGATTTCGGAATGGCCGGTCATGCTGGGTTCTAAAATTGCATGGACGTTGGCTAACGTTCCTGCCCGCCAGAAAACATCTTCTGCAACGATGTGGGAGTGACCAACACCAAAGGTATGGATAATCCCTTCCTGTTCAATTGTTCTGGTGATGAGAGAAGAAGCTTCTAAAATCGCCTTTTCCTGGGTTTTTTGAATTTCCTCTACAACCTGGGTCATTTCAGCGAAGTATCTTTTCCAGGATTTCTCAGTACTCAATTGTTCCACTCCTTTTCAGGTAGGTGTTTTTTATTTTAAAAGTTTACTCTACCTGAATTGCGGCACCAACTGTCCCCGGCCCGGTGTGGACGCCAATTACTGGGCCAACTTTTGTAAAAATATCAACTGGCTTGCTCAGAGCATCGGTAAGAGCCTTACTTAGGTATTCTGCTGAATCTTTGGCCTGGCCGTGGGCAACCGCAATTCTTTTTATGGTCTTATCTTCTGCCTTTTCTCTAAAGAAAGCCACAATTTTGTCCAGGGCTTTTTTCTGGTTTCGGGTTTTCCCGTAGGGGACATAAACCCCCTCTTCATTAACTCTGATTACTGGTTTAATGTTAAGGGCTGCACCCAAGAGGCTGGAAACCTTTCCGATCCTGCCGCCCTTGTAAAGGTACTCCATGGTGTCAAGGGTAAATAGGGTCTCGATTTTGTTTCTTGTTTTTTGCAGGTGTTGCAGTATTTCAGTTGTTTTAAATTTTTCCCCAATTAATTCTGCCGCTTCAAGAATCAAAAATGATGCCCCCAAACTAATGTTATAGGTATCGACAATATGAATGGGTTCATCCAGTTTTTCTTTGGCCAGCCGGGCCGAATTCAAGGTTCCGCTCAAGGCGGAGGAAATGTGGATGGAGATTATCTCCTGATGATCTTCTAAAAGCTTTTTATAGAGCTCCAGGAATTCCTCAGGACTGGGCTGGGAGGTCTTGGGGAGAACCTCCGATTTTTTCAACCGAGTGTAAAACTCTTCAGAAGTAATTTGGTTATCCTTAATTATTTCGCCTCCAAAAATGACGTTTAAAGGGATTACATTTATATTGAATTGTTCGATCAACTCCGGGGTTAAATCTGCAGTGCTGTCAGTAACCAGAGCGATTTTTTTCAAGTTAACCACCTCTTTCTCTTAATTATTTCCAATTATAACATATTAACGGGTTATTTAACAGTAGAAAGGTAGATGGATTAAAGATTGGTTTGAAAAATTTAAGGGAAGGAGAAAGGGTTATTCATTTTGCCAGGAGAAGTTTATTTTTAAAGAATTAATTTTCTGTTATTAAAAAGGAGAGAAAAATTGATGAAAGGATCATTCCTGGGACTTTTCAGTGCAACTTTCCTGGTGATTCTAGCTGTTTTTTCCCGGGGGGGTTGGCTCCTTGTCGGGCAGGGTTTTTCTGCCGCTCTGTCAACTTTACTCCAGGCCCTGCCCTTGCTGGTCGTTGCTTTTATTGTTACCGGCCAGATGCAGGTATTAATTTCTTTGGAATGGATAGACAGGCTCTGGTATAGGCTGACGGGAGTTAAGGGAATTTTGATTAGTTCGATTGCGGGAGGGCTTTTCCCAGGGCCACCTTACGTTTACTATCCTTTTATCTCGACCTTTAAGAACCGACAGATTCCTTCTTACATGTTCTTTTCTTTTGTGGCGGGTAAACAGGTATATGATTTGCTCCGCCTCCCCATGGAAATAAGCTTGATTAATCCTTTGATTGCGCTTTTGCGCAACCTGATAACCCTTCCCGTCCCCCTTTTAATGGGTCTGATTTTCAAGCGGTTTATTTCCCAAAAAACAACAGCCCGGTTTTTTGGAGAAAGGGGGATTTAAATTGCTTTTACCAGTAATCCTCTTTGCTGTTTTGGGAATTTTCCTGGTTTTAATGAATTTCCAAAAGAAAAAACATATTTCGGGATTTGAGGCAGGAATTAAGCAGTTTGTGGGAGTTCTACCAGTTCTGGCAATTGCCTTTATCCTCGCAGGAATGATCGAGGTTTTATTACCGGAGGAATTTGTGAAAACCTGGCTGGCAAGAGAAGCCGGTTTTAGGGGGATTTTTTTGGGGACAATGGGGGGTATGGCTCTGGCCATGGGACCGTATGCCTCTTTTCCGATTATCGCTTCCATTCACGGAGCAGGGGCGGGCCTGGGTACAGTAGTGGCTTTGATTACGGGCTGGTCTCTCCTCGGTCTCAGCCGGCTACCTTTTGAAATTGGGACCCTTGGTTTTAAGTTTTCTCTGGTCAGGATGGGGATCAGTTTTCCCTTTTGCCTGGTTGCTGGTTTAATCGCCCACATTTTGGATTTTGTTTTCTTTTAAAGTAATGCAGGAAATCCCCTCAACTGAGTGGAATTCGAACAGTAAAACAGCTAAATTTTTTGGCCTAAAATATTTTAAGTTCCAGGAGAAATGATTGGAGGGAACATTATGCTAACTATTAAGAACAATATTTTCTGGGTGGGAAAAACTGACTGGGAGTTAAGGCGCTTCCACGGAGATGAATATTCCACCCACCGGGGCTCTACTTACAATTCTTTCCTGATAAAAGAAGAGAAAACCGTTTTAATTGATACTGTCTGGAAACCATTCGCCAAAGAGTTCGTTGAAAATTTGCGCCGGGAAATTGATCTAGAAGAGATCGATTATATTATAATCAATCACGGGGAAATTGACCACAGTGGAGCCCTTCCTGAATTAATGGAGCTAATTCCTGATACCCCGATTTACTGCTCGGAAAACGCAGTGCAATCTTTAAAAGGACATTACCACAAGGAATGGAACTTCAAAACTGTAAAAACCGGCGATAAACTGGATATCGGGAATGGCAAAGCCCTGATTTTTGTGGAAATGAAACTTCTCCACTGGCCGGACAGCATGGCCTGCTATCTAACTGGCGATGAAGTTCTATTCAGCAATGATGCTTTTGGCCAGCATTATGCCACAGAAAGGCTTTTTAATGATCTTGTCGACCAGTGCGAACTTTTTGAGGAAGCGATTAAATACTATGCCAATATTTTAAATCCCTTTAACCCTCTGGTTGAAAAGAAGATTAAGGAAATTCTTGCCTTAGAACTCCCCATTGACATTATCGCTCCGAGCCACGGTGTTATCTGGAGGGAAAATCCCGAGCAGATTATAGAAAAGTACCGGGAGTGGGCCGCAAATTATAAAGAAAACCGGATAACCCTTCTTTACGACACCATGTGGGAAGGGACCAGGGTTATGGCCGAAAACATAGCCCGTGGGATAAAAAAAGGCGATCCGGAAGTTGAAATAAAATTATTTAATACAGCCAAGACAGACAAGAATGACATCCTGACAGAGGTTTTCCGCTCTAAAACGGTTTTATTCGGCTCTCCAACTATTAACAGGACTATCTTAATGAGCATGGCCGCAATATTAGATGGGATTGAAGGATTGAAGTTTAAGAATAAAAAAGCCGCAGCATTTGGTTGTTACGGCTGGAGTGGAGAAGGAGTAGGCAAGTTAAATGAAATGGCCATGAAAGCAGGGTTTGAATTAATTGAAGATGGCTTAAAGGCCAAATGGATGCCCGATGCGGAGATCATGGAGAAATGTATTGATTTCGGGGAAAGAATTGGGAATAAAAGCCGTTAAAGGGAAAAAACAAAAAACCCCCTGCTTCAATTTGATAGGCGGGGGTTTTTCTTTTTTAGAGTTATTCTTTTAGTTTCTTAATTATCCTTCATTGGGGAAAATTCTGTGGTACTGATCAATAATCTCCTGGTATCGGAAGCAGTCCTTCAGGTGGTCGTTTATTAGGCCCGTAGCCTGAAGATGGGCGTACATAATTTTTGGCCCCACAAATTGGAATCCCTTTTTTCGCATATCATCACTGATTTTTTCAGAAAGAGAAGACTGGGAAGGAACTTCTTCCAGAGTCGTCCAGTTGTTAACGATGGGCCTGTGGTTAACAAAACCCCAGATATAATTACAAAAGCTCCCGAATTCTTCCTGTATTTCGATGAACCGACGGGCGTTATTGATTGAAGCTCGGATTTTGCGCTGGTTTTTTATAATGCCCGGGTTTTCAACAAGGAGGGAAACTTCTTTCTCTCGGAAATTTGCAATAACAGCGGGATCGAAATCGTGGTAGGCTTTCCGATACTCCTCTCTTTTTTTCAAAACTGTAAGCCAGCTCAAACCGGCCTGAGCCGATTCTAAAACCAAAAACTCGAACTGTTTTGTGTCATTCAGGACGGGGAAACCCCACTCCCGGTCATGGTACTCCCTGTAAAGGGTGTCTTCTTCACACCAGGGACATCTTTTTAGCATTTTGTTTCTCCTTTCTGCGGGGGTTGGTAATCAAATTTCTCCCCGAGATATGCAAAAATGAAAACGAAACAGTTTCCAAGGATTGGGGAGGAGCGTCAAAAGTTATTATAAAACCGGGTTGGGCTAAACCGGATTTAAAAGGGTCTTTTTTCTAAGCATATATCTGCAATTCTGCAAAGGAGGTTAATTTCCCTTTAGTTTCTTGGGGAACGAAGTTTTCTTTTTGAAAAATTTGAGTTGGCTTTAAATTATTCTTGCCATAAAATTAGCTGGAAAAACAAAATGATTGGATATTCTGCGGGTAATTCTATAAAAGCACAGGGGTTAATTTACCTGGAGAATGTTTCCGGGAGAAGGAACAGGGAAATAATTACCGAATATATTGTTTTAATAGAAGTTATAATGGATAAGGAGGGAATAATTTTGGCGAGATGGGAAAGATTGATAATTTATCCGCTTTTAATGGTTTTTTTGTTTGCACTTATCGCAGGCTTACCCTCTTTACATGCCGATCCCGAAATTAAAGAGGAAATCCGGGTCAGGAGGATCGCCCTGGTTAATGAAAACAATGATGAAATTGCGGTATTAAGGGTTAATCCTGCGGGAGGAGCTCGTTTTGGGCTTTTTAACAGCGAAGGACTGGAACTTGTTTCTCTGGGAGAGACTTCCCAGGGTAATGGAGCCGTAATAATTTATGACAAAAATGGAGAAAACCCCATTGTCCTGACAATGGAAGATGGGGAGCAGTAAAAATATTAGGGTTATTTTTTATTTGAAGGGAGGAGTGCAGGAACTTTATCTTATTTTCCGAAGATTTTATTAAGATGAAAAATTAAAGGGGGAATTAAAATGCCCAGAGACGAGTTAAAGGTCTTCTCCGGGACCACTCACCCAGAGCTTGCAGCGGAAATCTGTAGCTATTTAAAAAGACCCCTGGGGAAGGCCAGCGCTTTTAAGTTCAGTAATGACAACATCTTCATAACAATTAATGAGAATGTAAGGGATGCCGACGTATTTATTGTGCAGACCTCCTGCCCTCCGGTAAACGATGGGCTCATGGAGCTTTTGATTTTTATCGATGCCTGTCGGAGGGCTTCTGCAGGGAGAATTACGGCGGTCATCCCTTATTATCCTTATGGCCGATCTGATAAGAAGGATCAACCAAGGGTCCCGATTACTGCCCGACTGGTCAGTGAGCTCTTAAGTGTCGCGGGAGCGGACCGGGTTATTACAATTGACCTTCATGCTCCTCAGATTCAGGGCTTTTTTTCTATCCCACTGGACCACCTTACCGCAAGACATCTTGTTGCTAAGTACTTCAAAAAGAAAGGCACTGAAAACAAGGTTGTTCTGGCTCCTGATGTGGGCAGCGCTCACTTTGTGGAGAAGCTTGCTAATTTACTAAATCTGCCTTACGCTATTGTAGACAAAAGGAGAATTGGAAATGAAGAAAGAGCATTGGCCCGGGGAATAATTGGAGACGTCTCCGGGAAGGATATAATTTTCTTTGATGACGAAATCAGTACTGCTGGTTCCCTACAGGATGTGGTGCGTCTCTTGAAGGAAGAAGGTGCCGGAAAAATTTACGCCTCCTGTACTCACCCGGTTCTCTCCGGACCGGCTATTGATCGAATCAAGAAGCTTCCTCTGGAAGAACTGGTTGTGACCAACAGTATTCCCATCCCCCAGAAAAAGCGTCTTTCCAATTTAACTGTTCTCAGTCTGGGGTCACTTTTGGCAGAGACCATAAAAAGGGTCCATCACGGCGAATCAATTAGCGCCCTTTTTAGATAGATTAATGATTTGAGGGAAGAAGATGAAAGCAAAACAAATTCTGAATGAGATCCTGGATAATCCCCGCTGGGGTAAGAATGTTACAAAAAGGGAAGTGATTCCGGGTCGAGAAGCGGTCCTGGAGGAGATTCCCGGGTTTATCCGGGAGGATCTCAAAGAATTGATGGGAAAAAAGAAAATCGCTTCCCTATACAGCCACCAGGCCAAGGCAATTAAAACTGCCCGGGAGGGAAAAGACATGGTGGTTGTAACTCCTACAGCTTCAGGAAAAACTCTCTGTTATAACCTTCCGGTATTAAATCGGCTTTTGTATAATCCCGAAGCTCGGGCTCTCTTTCTTTTTCCTACCAAAGCACTGGCCCAGGACCAGGTTGCAGGTTTGGTCAGCTGGGGAGAGGAGCTGGGAGAAAGAATCAAGACTTATACTTATGATGGTGATACTCCAGGAGAGGTTCGAAAAAAACTACGAACTGCTGGGAACATAATTATCACCAACCCTGATATGCTGCATACGGGAATTTTACCTCACCATACCAAGTGGATGAAACTTTTCGAAAACCTGGAGTTTATTGTAATTGATGAATTACATACTTACCGGGGTGTTTTTGGAAGCCACTTTGCCAATGTTCTGCGGCGTCTGGCCAGGATCTGTGAATTTTATGGTTCGCGGCCCCAGTTTATTTGCACTTCAGCTACCATAGGAAATCCTGGTGAACATGCTTCCCGGCTTTTGGAAAGGGAAGTCAGCGTTATTGATGAGGATGGGTCACCCCGGGGCCCTAAAGAAGTTGTTTTTTATAATCCACCGGTAGTAAATGCAGCGCTCGGTATCCGGCGAAGCTCTCTGCTCGAAGCAGAAGGGCTGGCTGGAGAATTAATTAAAGCCGGTCTGCAAACGATTATTTTTGCCCGGAGTCGCATTCACACCGAACTTTTGGCTACCTACCTGGGAAGAAGGTTTAACCGGATTGGGGAAATAAAAATACGCAGTTACCGGGGGGGTTACCTGCCCCGGGAAAGACGGCTTGTGGAAAAAGAACTTCGCGAGGGCGAATTAAATGGTGTTGTCAGCACCAATGCTCTGGAGCTGGGTATTGATATCGGGACGCTGCAGGCTGCAGTTTTAACTGGTTACCCGGGAACAATTGCCAGCACCTGGCAGCAGATAGGAAGGGCGGGCCGAACCCGGGATTATTCCCTGGCTTTTATCGTTGGAACCTCAGGGCCTTTGAACCAGTTTATTATCAACAATCCTTCTTACTTTCTGGAAGGATCAACTGAAGAAGCCCTGATCAACCCTGATAACCTGGTTATTGCAGTGAATCACATTAAGTGTGCGGCTTTCGAGTTGCCTTTTTCTGAGGAAGAGAGTTTTGGCCGCCTTGATTTGAAGGAAGTTCTGGATTTTCTGGAGGAAAATCAGGTCCTGAGAAAATCCAATGGACGATATTACTGGATGGCCGAAGGCTATCCCGCAGAAGATATCTCCCTCCGCAGCGCTGCCAGCGATAATTTTGTAGTCATTGATTCTCAGGCAGGAGCAAAGGTAATTGGTGAAGTGGACCGTTTTAGCGCCCCGATGCTGATTCACGAGGGTGCTATATATATTCACGGGAGCAGCCAGTATCATATTGACCGGCTTGATTATGACCAGGAAAAGGCCTATGCTCGGCCTGTCGATGTCGATTACTACACTGATGCGGACCTGGCGGTTGACCTGAAGGTCCTGGATGTGTTTGCAGAAGAACAAAACGGAGCTGTCAGGCGAGCCCAGGGAGATGTTTCGGTTCTGGCCAAGGCGACCAAGTACAAAAAAATTAAGTTTTATACTCATGAAAATGTTGGCTGGGGCAATATTAACCTTCCTGAAGAAGAAATGCATACTTCGGCTTACTGGTTCAGCGTTCCCGAAAGTGGTAAAGACAGAGAAAAAATGCAGAGTGCCCTGATGGGAGTGGCCAATCTCCTGGGCAATGTAGCACCGTTGGAGATGATGTGTGATCCCCAGGATTTAAGGGTCCTGGCCCAGGTGAAAGCCCCCTTTACCAATCAACCTACAATTTATATTTATGAAAGGTATCCAGGAGGGGTTGGCTTCAGTGAAAAGATGTTTTCTCAGCACTTCGAACTTTTGCAGAGAGTAAAAAATATTCTGGAAAATTGCCCTTGCCAGAGTGGTTGTCCCTCCTGTGTTGGGCCGGTAGAAGAAGTGGGGGAAAAAGGGAAAGACAATGCCCGCTGGTTGCTGGAAGAATTCCTGTTTTAAAAGCCCTGCAGGGCTTTTTCCTTTTTATCTCCGGGACAAAGAGGAAAATTCCTGGCCCGGATAGAATAGTACAAATGTTTCCATTGGAATCAGCTCCCGGGAGGAAAGAAAATGGACCTGCAGGATAAACTCCGACGAATGCACAAAAAAACAACCCCCTTATCCAAACCGCAAAAAAGCTTGCCGGATCTTTCTCCTTTTTTGGGAGGAGAAGAAATAGCAGGTCCGGAGGGGAGTTTTTGGCGGATAGAAAAGGAGTTGCCCGCAGATCTTCGCCACGGACCATATCGCCTTGGGGAAATAGCAAATGTGGATTTATCCCGGGTTTGCCTCTGGGAAGGGACCAGTAAGGGCAAATTCGATCCGGAAGATTTGGTTTTTTTAGATACCGAAACTACAGGACTGGCAGGTGGAACAGGGACCACTGCATTCCTTGTGGGGTTAGGGTTCTGGGAGGGAAAGAGTTTTCGCCTGGAACAATTCCTGATGCGAGATTTTCCTGAAGAACCGCCAATGCTCCAGGAAATTTCTGAAGTTCTTGAACCAAAAAAAATCCTGATAACCTTCAACGGTAGAAGTTTTGACTGGCCGTTACTTCAGACCAGGTTTACCCTGTCCAGAATGCATAAAAATATTCCTGCCTGGGAAGAACACTGGGATCTTCTTTTTTGGGCCAGAAGGCTCTGGCGAAAAAAGCTATCCAGTTGCAGCCTCAATTCCCTGGAAAGAAATATCCTGAACTTTTTCCGGGAGGGAGATATTCCCGGTTGGGAAATTCCCCAGAGGTACTTTGATTTCATCCGCAGTGGGCGGGGAGAACTGTTACAGGATATTTGCGAACACAACGTTTGGGATATTCTATCAATGGTGGGGATTTTGCTCCACCTGTTTGGGGAAAAATACAGACACGCCGAAGGGGTTGAGTGTCCCAGGGAGGCTATTGCCCTGGGTAGAATTCATGAAAAAAATAACCGGGAAAATGCTCCCGAAGAGTATTATCTGCAGGCCATCCAGAAAGGAAACAAACAGGTCAGGGTAGAAGCCTTAAAAAATCTTGCTTTATATTATAAAAAACAGCAAAACTGGGAAAAGTCCAGGGAAACCTGGAATTCTTTACTGAAAATCCAGGAAAACTCCATACTGGCAAGGGTTGAACTTGCTAAAATTTATGAACACCGCCTTCCTGATCCATCCAAGGCTCTTCAAGTGACCCTGCAGGCCCTGGTTTTTGCCTGGCATGAAGGTCGGGAAAGGGAAGCTGCCGAATTAGATTACCGCCGGAAAAGACTGGAAAGGAAATTAAAAAAACCTTTAAAGGGGAAGGGTTTTTAGGGGAGTTTTTTGAGGAGGACTAACACCATGCAGATTTTTCTTGTCAGGCACGGAATTACAGAATGGAATCAAAAAAAGAAGATTCAGGGGAAAATGGATGTTCCTCTTGCTCCTGAAGGAAGAAAACAGGCCAGAGAGGCAGCTTCTTTTTTCCAGGACAAGAAGATAAAAAAAACCTATACCAGCGATTTATCTCGCGCCCGGGAAACTGCTCAAATTATTACCAGCCCTCTGGGGATTGAGCCGGTAAAATTAAGAGGACTTCGGGAAATAGACATGGGCAACTGGGAAGGTCTTTCCTGGGAAGAGGTGGGCGAGCGTTTTCCCGGGGAACAAAAAGCCTGGATAGAAAATCCCCTGAAAAATGGCCCCGGTGGAGGGGAAAATATCAGCCAGGCTGCAGAAAGGTTCCGGGATACGGTTTATTCGATTTCTGATAGCCAAACCGGCCATTCTCCGCTGTTGATAGTAGCCCACGGCCTGGTAATTGGAACCCTCGTTGCCTGGGTCCAGGGGAAATCTCCCCGATTCTGGCGGGAATTTTCCCCCGAAAATGCGACAATAACTGAACTTTACCGGGAGAACAATAAAATGGAACTGGTGACTTTTAATAAACCGGTTTAATCCACCATTAAACTTTACGGCAGAGGGTTTTGGCAGATTTAATCTTGACAAGTACTGGGAAAAAGGGTAAAATAACATATTAATAAAATACTAAAATGCTATGAAGGAGAGTAGTAGCTTTTACCGCTTTGGCAGAGAGGGTCCTCCTGGCTGCAAGGGACCCGGAGTAGGGAAAGTGAAGTCGCTCCTGAGCTCTCCGGGTGAAAGATAGTAATCCGGAGCGGGTTGAGACCGTTATTCTCCCGAGCGCTGCGCAAGCAGAATTAAGGTGGTACCGCGGAACCTCCCATTCGTCCTTTGCACGAGGGAGGTTATTTTATTTACAAGGGGGGAAAACCATGGAGAATTTACCCAAAAGATATGACCCGCATAAAATTGAACAAAAATGGTATCAGGAATGGGAAGAGAATAATTATTTCGCCCCGCGGGGTGATGGGCAGTCCTTTACTATTCCCATGCCTCCGCCGAATATTACCGGAGAACTTCACATGGGGCATGCACTAAACAATACCCTGCAGGATATCCTTTCTCGCTGGCGCCGTATGGCTGGGGATAGAGTTTTATGGTTGCCGGGAACAGATCATGCTTCTATCGCAACAGAAGCTCGGGTTGCCGCCAATCTAAAACAAGAAGGAATTGAAAAAAAGGATCTTGGCCGAGAAGAATTTTTGAAAAGGGTCTGGCAGTGGAAAGAAAAATATGGGGGAATGATTACCGAGCAATTGCGGCGGTTGGGTTCTTCCTGCGATTGGACCAGAGAAAGATTTACCATGGATGAAGGTTTGAACAGGGCTGTCGTTGAGGCTTTTATTAAATTATACGAAAAGGGCCTTATTTACCGGGGGGATTATATTGTCAACTGGTGCCCCCATTGTCGGACGACTCTTTCCGATATTGAAGTTGAACATGAGGAGAAAGCCGGTCACCTTTACCATATTAAATATCCACTTGCTGATGGAAGTGGTGAACTGATAATTGCAACAACCCGTCCAGAAACAATGCTCGGGGATACTGCTGTAGCCGTAAATCCAGAAGATGAGAGATACAGGGAATTTGTTGGCAAGGAAATTATCCTGCCTCTCCTGGAAAGAAGGATTCCTGTAATAGCAGATAGTTATGTCGATCCTGAGTTCGGAACCGGAGCCTTAAAAATCACACCAGGTCATGACCCCAACGATTTTGAGGTTGGACAGCGCCATCAGTTACCCCGGATAAATGCTATGGATGAAAAGGGCGCAATGACTGAGGTTGCAGGCCCTTATGCCGGACTGGACAGGTACCAGGCAAGGAAAAAGGTCCTTGCTGATTTAAAAGAAAAGGGACTTCTTGCCCGGGTCGAGGATTATGAGCATGCAGTTGGCCACTGTTACCGCTGTGACCGGGAGATTGAACCACTGGTTTCAAAACAGTGGTTCGTCAAGATGAAACCCCTATCCGAACCTGCTATTGAAGCTGTAAGAAATGGAGATGTTTGTTTTGTTCCAGCTCGCTTTGACAGGATTTACCTGCAATGGATGGAGGAAATTCGGGATTGGTGTATATCCCGCCAGCTCTGGTGGGGGCATCGGATACCTGTTTGGTACTGCCAGAGTTGTGAAAGGGAGATTGCTGCCAGAGAGGAGCCTCAGGCCTGTCCTGACTGTGCCAGCAGGGATTTAAAACAGGATTCTGATGTCCTGGATACCTGGTTTAGTTCTGCTCTTTGGCCTTTTTCAACCCTGGGCTGGCCAGAAAATACTGAAGATCTAAAGACCTTTTTCCCGGCAGATGTCCTGGTCACAGCACGAGATATTATATTTTTCTGGGTAGCCCGGATGATTTTTTCCAGTATTGAATTCATGGACAGGGCACCCTTTGACGACGTCCTTATCCACGGTTTAATTCTCGATGCAGATGGGAAAAAAATGAGTAAATCAATGGGAACTGGAATTGACCCCCTGAAAATTATAGAGGATCACGGTGCAGATGCACTTCGCTTTGCCCTGGTTAATGGGTTTACCCTAGGCAATGACAATCGTTTTCGCGATGAAAAGGTGGAAGCCGGGCGTAATTTTACCAACAAACTCTGGAATGCTGCCCGCTTTTTCCTGATGAATCTTGGTGATTTTGATCCAAGGGGCCGGGAAATTGTTCCCAGAGATTTACCTTCCCGCTGGATTATGAGTAGAATGCAAACCTGGAGCGAAGTGATCGACGAACATTTGAAAAGCTATCGGTTTAGCGAATATGCTCGAGAAATATATGAATATATTTGGAATGAGTTCTGTGACTGGTATATTGAAATGGCCAAGCCCGCACTCCAGGCAGATGATGGTACTCCTGAGAAGGAGGAAACACTAACCGTTCTCTGGCACGTCCTGGGTGGGTTGTTAAAAATGCTGCACCCGATTATGCCTTTTGTTAGCGAGGAAATCTGGCAGGCAATGCCCAATGATGAAAAAACGATAATGTATTCTGCCTGGCCCCGCCCCAACAAAGAAATGATTGACCGGGAAGCCGAAGAAGAAATGGAAACCCTGCAATCGGTAATAAAAAGCATTCGGAATATAAGACAGGAAATGAATATCCCTCCGGGAAGAAAAATTGCCGCTAGTTTTTTCTTGGAAGAAAATCAGCGAAATATCCTGGAAAAGGGCAGTGACTACTTGAACCGCCTGGCTGGAATAGAGGAATATTCTATCCACTCCGGCGGGGAAGAGAAAACAGAACATGCAATTTCGGCAGTAACAAGGGGTATTGAAATAGTCCTTCCTCTTTCAGGGCTGATGGACCTTGAAGAAGAACTTACCCGCCTGGAAAAAAAGAAGCAGAAACTTGAACAGGAACTGGAGAGGGTTGAGAAACAGCTTTCTAACAAGGGTTTTGTTAATAACGCCCCTGAGCAACTGGTTCGGAAGGAAGAAGAAAAAAGAGAAGAATATAAGGCTGATTATGAATTACTTTGCAAACGCTACAGCCAAATAAAATCAGCCCTCGATTCCCAATAAAACATTTCCCAGTCGGAGGATTATTTCATCCTCCGACTTCTCTTGACAAGAAGGCCCGGGGAATATAAAGTAAAAGGCAGAAAAGGAAAAGGAGGCGGCGGCTTTGGGTTTTGACCCCACAGAATACATCTATAGTTTTTCCCTGTTTGGTCGAAAAGGTGGATACAAACCGGGATTGGATAGGATTTCTTTTATGCTTGGAGAAGCAGGAAATCCTCAGGAAAAATTTAAAACCGTTCATATTGGAGGGACTAATGGAAAAGGTTCAACCGCTGCCTTCCTGGATTCGATTTTGCAGTCCAACGGTTTAAAAACAGGAAGATTTACCTCTCCCCATCTCCATCATTACGGGGAAAGAATGATGATAAATAGCAGGCCGATGGATGATTCCACTCTAATGCAATTGGTTCTTGAAGCAAAACCAATCATTGAAAAGGTTGAAGAGAATACCGGTGAAGGCCCCCCCAGTTTTTTTGAAGTAACAACTTTTCTGGCTTTTTACTATTTCGGCAGGGAAAAAATTGATATAGGCGTAATAGAAGTTGGCCTGGGCGGAAGGCTGGATGCTACCAATATATTAAAGCCAATTTTAACTGCAATAACGAATGTGGGGCTGGAGCATACCCAGTTTCTTGGGGATACCATTGAAAAAATAGCTAAAGAGAAAGCTGGAATTATCAAAAAAAATGTCCCCATTATTACTGGAGCAACTTCTCCAGCGGTGGAGGTAATAAAAGCAAGAGCTGCAGAGAAAAAATCACCTTTTGTTTCCCTGCAGCAAGATTATTCCTGGGAAAGGCAGGAACAAAGGTTGGAAGGGCAGAAATTTAACCTGAATACTCCTTTCAGAGAATACAAGAATCTGTTTATACCCCTAGCGGGAAGACATCAGATGGAGAATGCGGTTCTGGCTGTGGCTTTGGCGGAAAAAATGGATCTTTCAGAGGAAAGGATTAGAAAAGGTTTGCAAAAAGCATACTGGCCGGGAAGGCTGGAAGTTGCGGGTTTTCAGCCATTAATTCTCCTTGATGGAGCCCATAACCCCAGTGGTTTTGAGACACTGACCTCTTTTCTGGAAGATGAATTTCCCGGCAAAAAAGTTGTTTTTGTTCTCAGCTTTTTGAAAGATAAGGATGTAAATCCTTTTCTGGAGAGAATTGAAGACAACGCTCAAACAGTAATCTTTACCCGGGTTGATAACTTTAGAGCAGCCAGCCCTTGGGCCCTCCGGGAAATGGCCAGTAATGAAAACATTCCAATGGAAGTAATTCCAAAAATTGGCGAGGCTCTGGATAGAGCAAGGGAAATTGCTGGACCGGGAGGAATAGTTTGTCTTACTGGTTCTTTGTATGCAGTCGGAGAAGGGCGAGAAATTCTTGGAGCCAGGGAATATTTAATAAAAACCTGATTTAATCGGCTGGAAAGCCAATTGGGGAATTGGTTAATGCCAAGGCAGGAGGGAAGTGAAAAAGGGAATGAATTTAATCAGAAGGTTGTTTGCAAGGGAAGGACTTTCCCTGGCAGGAATCTTAATTGTTATGTCCATTTTCACCATGGTTATTGGTGTAGCTCTGGGGAATTGGATGATCAGGATTATTGCGGGACCAGGTCCGGAAGAACCCCAAGTGGTCCAACAGGAAGAGCAGTGGGAAGAAGAAATTATCCAACAGGAACCAGAAGAACCTGTCCCCCCTGTCGAGGAATTACCAGAGGATGAAGAGGAAATTGTAAGTCAAGAAGACACATATATGGTGCAGGCAGGAGTTTTCAACTCCAGGGAGAATGCCCATAGATTGAAAGAC
>SL_3KL_010_SEDDRAFT_10000474_pt1 | contig 32993 bp, 26 predicted proteins | sample SodLakKL_010_SED_2_FD_10381 | JGI IMG/M metagenome (IMG submission 10381)
GTGAGTCGTGAGTCGTGAGTCGTGAGTCGTGAGTCGTGAGTCGTGAGTCGTGAGTCGTGAGTCGTGAGTCGAAATTTAAACTTCACAATATACATTGTTTATTCAATAAATACTTGAAATTTATAAATTTATACATCAGTCTTACCGTCAACCGTCAACCGTCAACCGTCAACTAAAAACTAAAAATTGTTTCTCACTCGATGTCTGACCATCAGATTTTTGAACATATTGCAGGTGAGTTGAATATTGCGTTCTCACAGGTAAAAAAAAGTGCGGCACTCCTGGATGAAGGTGCCACCATTCCATTTATTGCAAGATATCGGCAGGAAGTTACGGGAGGCCTGGATGAAGTTCAGCTTCGAAATTTAAAAACTGAACTGGAAGACCGGAGATTACTTGAGAAACGAAAAACATTCATTCTCGAAACAATAGAAAGCCAGGGAAAATTAACCGGTGAACTCAGGGAAGCGATTGTAAATTGCCAGGATTATACTACGCTTGAAGACCTATACCTGCCTTACAAACCGAAACGAAAAACCAGGGCTGTTAAAGCAATAGAGAAAGGGCTTGAGCCCCTTGCTGATCTTATTTGGGAGCAGGATACTACAAAGGGTGAACCGGAAGATTTTGCAATAAAGTATATTGATGATGAAATGGAGGTATCATCAGTTGAAGAGGCAATTGCAGGCGCCAGGGACATTGTAGCGGAACGGGTTAGCCAGCATCTGGATGTCCGGGATATACTTCGGAAACAACTTCGGAATTATGGAAGTCTAACTTGTAAAATGGCTGGCGATAAGGCCCGTAAAAAGGATCAAAAAGGGATTTATGAAACCTATTATGACTTTTCGAACAAAGTGAAATTTTTAAAACCGCATCAGATCCTTGCTATCGACAGAGGAGAACGAGAGGGTATTTTGAAAGTAAATACCGAAGTCTGGGAAGAAAGGACTCTTGAAGAGATCGACAAGATCATCATTACGAACGACTACAGTGTTTTTACCGGCGAATTGCAGGATGCGATCTCAGAAAGCTGGAAACGTTTGTTATTTCCATCACTTGAACGGGAACTGAGATCGGAATTGACAGATGAAGCCGGTGAACACGCAATCGGAATGTTTGCAGAAAATGTCAGGAACCTGCTGCTTCAGCCACCACTTGATTCCATGATAGTATTGGGCATCGACCCGGCTTATAAAACAGGATGTAAAGTGGCTGTTGTCAATGAAACAGGTTCATATATGGAAGGCGTAACGATTTACCCGACTCCTCCCCATAAAAGAATTGAGGAATCGAAAAAAGAACTTATACGCCTTATTCAAAAATATAATGTGAACCTGATTGCCATCGGGAATGGAACCGGAAGCAGGGAAACTGAAGCAGTTGTGGCTGATTTAATCGGGGAGATGAAAAAGAAGGAGCCTGGTTTATTATTATCCTATCTTATTGTGAATGAGGCAGGGGCATCCGTCTATTCTGCTTCGGATATTGCACGCGAAGAGTTTCCGGATCTTGATGCAGCACAACGGGGAAATATTTCAATTGCCCGCCGGGTGCTGGACCCGTTGGCAGAATTGGTCAAGATCGATCCGAAATCCATTGGTGTCGGCCTGTATCAGCACGATGTAAACCAGGCTAAACTGAGCAGTAAGCTGGATGATGTCGTCGAAAGCTGTGTGAACCATGTTGGAGTGAACCTGAACTCTGCGAGTGCAGCACTGTTGAACTATGTTTCCGGATTTGGAAAAACCACAGCACATGAAGTGGTTCGGCACAGGGAAAAAATTGGTAAATTTAAAAGCCGCAATGAATTGCTTGATGTAGAAGGGGTCGGGCCGTTTCGGTATGAGCAGGCTGCCGGTTTTTTGCGAATTCCCGAATCATCGAACCCGTTTGACAATACAGCGATTCACCCTGAAAGTTACGGTATTGCTGAAAAGCTTTGTAACCTGTTGGGTATTGACCCTGAGAAGCTGTTTGAAAAACAGAAAGAATATTCTGAAAAACTAGACAAAGTGGAAGTAAAAGAAATGTCAGAAACAATGGGAGTGGGTGAGCCGACATTGCAACTGATAATCGAAAATCTTCTAAAGCCGGGAAGAGATCCGCGCGATGAAATGCCAAAACCAATTCTCAGGCAGGATGTCTTGAATATGGAAGATCTGAGTGCCGGTATGCGCCTGAAAGGGACTGTAAGAAATGTAGTTGATTTCGGTGCATTTGTAGATATTGGTGTGAAGGCAGACGGATTACTCCATATCAGCCAGATGAGGCCGGATGGCAAAAAAGTTGAAAATGTACTGGATGAAATGAGCGTAAACGATGTTATTGAGGTAGAGGTACTCAATATCGATTTGAAACGGCAACGTATAGGGTTAAAAAGAGTAGCAGGATAAAAAAATCCGGGTAAATACCCGGATTCGGATGCATTGTTGTAAAAATGGCCCTTAGAAAATGGGTGAATTGAGTATTGCTCACATTATCGATTTAGAATCGATAGTGAACTCCGGCTCCGATCATTATGGTTGAAAGTGAATAATTGACCTCACTGAAATCTGCATAAATCAGGCCCAATTCAAAATTCCATGCAATTGGCGGGAAATCCGGAACAAAGGCTCTCCAGTCGTACTGAAAACCGGCGCCGGCTCCCAAACCAAGTACGGTTTCTGTTCTTCTATTCAAAGAAGTTGTCCAGCCTCTGTAACTCCAGGCACCTATCATACCATACCCATAAAGATCCCAATAACGATCTTCCTGGAATGTGTACAGTCCGCGCCCGGAAAATGTTCGAATTCCACTGAATATCCCGGCTATAGCCTGAATTTGTATATCATCTGTAATTCTCATCATTCCGCTGATTCCTGAAGCAGGAAATGTACCCTGAAATCCAACACCATATCTGAACCGTTCTATTTCAGTTTCAGTTGCATCCTGTTGAGCCTGAGCCTGAAGCATACAGGGAACAAACAAAACGGATAGAATTGCAATCGCAACGAGCTTTTTCATATTACCCCTCCTCTTATTTATGGATATATACCTAATTAGTAACGCTTTGCAGGATAATAAAACAAATAAAGGTAGAGTCAAATTAAAAAGTGTATTTTTAAAAAATGACTTTATACTTGTCCTGTAATAACTATTTCATTGATAATTAACTTGAAATAATCCAGCCTATGAAATCCATGCAAATTGACTCTGTTTCCAAAGTGGGCTCTAATCAGATGCCTCTCAGATTTACGGATAATCCTATGCCTGGTATTGATGATGATGAGCTGCTGGTTAAAATATCAGTATGTGGTGTTTGTCACACTGAACTGGATGAAATAGAAGGCCGGACACCACCGCCTGTCTTTCCTGTTATACCCGGGCACCAGGTTGTTGGGTGGGTGGAAAAAGTGGGGAGTAATGTGGCCGGATTTAATCATGGTGACAGAGTAGGTATTGCCTGGATTTTTTCTGCATGTGGCAAATGTGAACTTTGTTTGAAGGGGAATGAAAATTTGTGTGATCATTTTCGGGCAACTGGTAGAGATGTGAATGGCGGATATGCAGAATATATGTCAGTTTCCGCTCAGTTTGTCTACAGAATTCCAGACACGTTAAGTGATGCTGAAGCAGCTCCGTTATTATGTGCAGGTGCGATAGGATACCGTTCTCTTGAACTTACCGGGATTGAAAACGGAGATCGTTTGGGATTGACCGGATTTGGAGCATCCGGGCATCTGGTACTAAGGCTTGTGAAGCACATATATCCGGAGAGCGATGTATATGTTTTTGCAAGAAATCCGGATGAACGGGAATTTGCAGTAGATAACGGAGCTGTCTGGGCTGGCGATACCCAGGAGGAATCACCGGATAAATTGCACGCTATTATCGACACAACTCCGGTTTGGAAACCGGTCGTTGAAGCATTGAAAAACCTTCTCCCGGCCGGCCGCCTTGTGATTAATGCAATCAGAAAGGAGGATTCCGATATAGATTATTTGTTACGGATTAACTATCCGGAACATCTCTGGATGGAAAAGGAGGTTAAATCAGTTGCAAATGTTACCAGAAAGGATGTAACCAGGATGCTTGAAGCTGCCGCTGAGTATGACATCAAGCCGGATGTTCAGCTTTATGGCCTGGAAGATGCGAACCGGGCACTTACGGATTTGAAACTTGGATCTGTAAAAGGTGCAAAAGTGCTTCGAATTCAATAGTGAATAGTTCTATAAGGCATACACAGATAGTGGCCAATAGAGAGCCAAATAAGAAATCCGGGCGAATAATTCACACGATTGTAAACTGACAAGGGAACCTGTACCTTCATGCTGTATGAAACATTCAGCCAAACATATTGCCGACAGAATCCGGTTAATGATTGCTACAAAACAGTTCCAGGTTGGAGAACTACTCCCTTCCACCCGAGATCTTGGGCGGCAGCTCGAAGCGAGCTTTCATACAGTTCGCAAAGCATATCACATGCTTGTTGATGAAGGGCTAATCAGGAGTGAAAAAGGACGCGGGTTTGTGGTCACCAGGCAAAATACCAACCTCGATAAGTCTGAACGGCTCGAAACGGGAGCTGAAAAGATGAAATTACTGCTTGAAGAACTGGTAGGGTACGGCCTTGATGAAACTGAAATTGAAATTCTGTTTGAAGAACAAATCAGTTTTATGGAGTGGCCGGATCGAATTCAAAGCTGCGCTGCAGTTGGTGAAACAGCGGAACTCGGCGGGATGCTATCGGAAGCGATCCGCCAGCAAATTGGGGTCAGAAGCAATGTTATGCAGGCCGATGCCTACCATGAAGCAGTTAAATATGATGCACTTTTTGTACCGATTCATCTGTTTGGGAGTTACCGCGAATTAAGTGATTCTCATTTGATTCTTCCGGTGATTTATACATTCGATCCCGAGATACTTTTGTCAATCATTGACAGGGCTGCAATAGAAACAATTGGCCTGGTAACTTCTGATGATAAAACGATCACAAAACTGATCAGTGACCTCAAGACAGCGATCAAATATGAAGGTTCATTTGTGGCTGGTGCAACGTACGGAAAATCACTGCCCTTGTTCGTACGGTCAACAGATCTTATTCTTTATACACCGGCAAGTGCCAAATTGATCGAACAAAAAATACCTGAAAAGCGGCGATTAAAGCTGCAGTACATGATCTCCGAAAAGAGTGCTGAGACAATCCGGGCTGAGTTATGGGATCAGTAAGTGAAATCGATGATGAAAACTGTAGGATCAGTCATTCATTTTCTGAATAATTCTTAAAATTCGATATCGTTTCCCGTATCTTTTCAGCCTATGAAACGAACAGGGGAAATGGATATCGAGAATTTATTTGAGCAGGCGATTTCTGCTTTGGAAAAAGAGATTGAAACAGTCCGTGAACGCCCTTCCTCTGATGTTCTGTTCCGCGGAGAATTACAGGCAGAAACAGCCGGTGATTCAAAGCCTGCTGATTATCAGTTTGAAAGTGATCAACAAGGGATACGTTTTGCTGAAGAGATAAAGGCGATCATAGGATCAAAAAACTGGATCGTTACACCGGTTACTTATGATAAGAAATCAGTTGTACTTAGATTTCCGGAAAATATTGGTTCAGAGATTACTGAAGTGCAGGTTGAGTGGGAGAATGATTTTGTACTCCAGCGTACAAAACAGGAACTCATGAGGCTGGAAACCGCAGAAAAAAAAGTAATCGAACGGATTGAAAGATTATTTCGCCCAAAGGTTCTAAAAGTGCCATTTCATCGGGAAATTAAGGATGACGGCAATAGAAATCGAGCGCAGAAATCTGCAATCGAAAAATCGATGCAAAACAGGACGGTATTCATCTGGGGCCCTCCCGGAACAGGTAAAACTGCAACTCTTGGCTATGTTATAGCAAATTATCTGAATAATGGTAAACGCGTATTATTTGCATCAAATACAAATCGGGCTGTGGATGTAGGATTGTTGAGCGTAATGCAGGCCGCTGTTAATATCGGCCTTAATCCGGAGGATACTGGTATAACCCGCTATGGTGAACCAGCACTTGATGATCAGCATATTGAAAAAGTGTCATTTGACCGTCAGATTGAAAAACTTGTTGAAAAACGTCGTGAAAAAGCTGCTGAATGGAGTAGCCTTCTTGATCGTGAAAAACAGATAAAAGAATTTGTGGAAAAACGTCTGCGCGATGGTAAACAACCGACAGCAAAGCATAATATGGAACTTGAGTTCATCGATGAGAAAATCCGATCGATTGGCGGCCGTGAGAAGCTTGAGGAGTTGACTGAAGAACTGGAACACGTTAATGAACATATTGAACTCAAAAAATGCCAGTTGGTTGCCACAACATTAGCCAAAGTTTGTACTTCTGAACTGTTTTTTGATCATACTTTTGATGCTGTGGTAATTGACGAAGGCTCGATGGCCAGTTTACCGTACCTGATGGTATTGGCGTCAAAAGCGAAATGGCACCTGGTAATTGTAGGTGATCCGATGCAGTTACCGCCCATCTCGGTAACAGACGATCAGGACGCCCGTAAATTTCTTGAAAAAGATATATTTACAACTGTTTCGGAAGCTGAAACATCTGAGCAGCTTTTTAACTGGCATGACCGGAATCCGGAATTTACGTGTTTTTTTGATACCCAGTATCGGCTTGAAGCATCTCTTGCAGATGTCATCAGTACCGTTTTTTATGAAGGGAGGCTTAAAACGGATAAGCTTAACGGCGGCCTGGAAACCCTGAAAGGAGGCCGGGCATATCATCTGATCGATACATCACGCTATAATCCGGTACTAACTCAGAAATCGAATGAGCGGCGTTTTCAGCCCGTGAATCTTGTACATCAGGAAGTTATTGAAAGATTGATCGGCAATATGATATCGCAGGGTATAGTACCCGAGGATATCGGTGTGATGGTTCCGTTTCGAAGTACTGTTTATGATCTGAAGGGACGGCTTTATGAAGCAAATCTGAAAGAAGTGGAAGTGGGAACGATACATACATTCCAGGGACGTGAAAAACCGTATATTATATTTGATACGGTCATGAGCGGTGAGTCGCAAAGAGGAAGAATTCGTCACTATTCCGTACGTCCGCTTGATGAAACCAAAAACGGTCTGAGTGTGCCGAGACTGCTAAACGTTGCTTTTTCTCGAAGTCAGAAGGAGTTAATGGTACTTGCTGATATGAGGCATATCGAAAAGATGTATGGCAATAAATTTCTGGGAAAATTGCTTTCCAGGCTAAGAGCATAAACATGAATAGAAATTGATACTAAAAATGATCTCTTCTGAATGATTTAACGAGTTTTACTGGAATTAAACTCTCCGTTTCGGTAGCGTTCAGAGAGTCGGGCTTCATTTACTCTTTCCCAATTTGAAAGCTGGTCAGGGTCCGGTGATGCCAGTGTCATTTCACGTTTTCCAAGAGCTCCGGGTGCACGGGCTACCTTCCAGCCTGCAGACGCCATGGCTGCCCTGCCTGCCGATGATGCACCATATGTACAAAGAAGTGTATCCGGTTTACACATAGAAGAAAGTTCATTGAATACGAGGTCTGTCCATAGTTCAGGATTCACATCAGGCGAAAAAGGGTCAAAGAAAATCATGTCAAATTTGTAATCAGGTTTCGGAAATTCATTAAACGAACCGACGTACAGGTTGAACAGGACATTTTTCTTTAGCCGGATGGAATTATTCCCCGGTTTAAGATCACGAAAAATACAGGCAAGAATCTCGGCAGCATTCGAGAGGTCAAGTTTTTCAGGATAATTCAGTTTTATAGCCTGTTCAAGTTTCAGAGGGAATGCTTCAACCGACTGATAAGTAACTTGTGGAGCTGATTCCATTTTACTGAGATGTTCCATAAAAAGTAACAGGTTTAAGCCTGTTCCGAACCCGACCTCAAAAATATTGAAAGTATCTTTGTTGTTTAGCTTTTCTTTAATGCCGGGTGTGTCAAAAAAAACGTAGCGGCTCTCTGATATCGCACCATTCGGGTTATGAAAGTGCTGATGAAATTTTTCGGAATAAAGAGTATGAGATCCGTCCTGGCACAGACAGATTTTTGTACTATGAGTGCCCATTTTATAAACTGTTTGAAAATTCCAGGTTCGAGAACGGATTTTTAAGTTCCGGTTAACTGCACAGGATAACAACGAATATCACATCAAATTCTTATAAAATCTGTATGAATTGGTTAGAACAAGTTACTACCTTCTTATGAAGGTAAAATCCGAATAAGTCAAATCCTGATATGTCAATATCAAATGAGAATTTAAAGGAAAAAGCTATCGAATACTATGACTGGATGGTCCGGATACGGCGTCATATTCACCGAAATCCGGAAACCAGTTTCAATGAACACGATACAACCGGGTATATTATCAATGAACTCAATTCAATTGGAATACGGACTGAACGGCCGCTGAAAACCGGGTGTATAGGTATTTTGGAGGGGAAGAACAGTGAAAATGGGCCTGTGATTGCTTTAAGGGCAGATATTGATGCTTTAGCGATGAATGAAGAGGGAGAGCATAAAAAGGATTTTTTATCGGAAAGGCCCGGGGCAGCACATTGCTGTGGCCACGATGCACATACTGCCAATTTGCTTGGAGCCGCAAAAATTGTTTCAGATTTTAAAGATCATATTGACGGGAAGGTATTGTTCATCTTTCAGCCTGGTGAAGAGAAATTGCCGGGTGGCGGCCGGTTATTGTGTGAGTCCGGTTTTCTACATAAAATGGGTGTTGAAGAGATTTATGGGCTACACATGAGTCCGCAGTTCGAGCCGGGAACCATTGCTATTAAAAGTGGCCCGTTGATGGCACGGCCCGATGAATTTGAAATAGAACTGATCGGACAAGCCGGCCATGCTGCTTCCCCGCAACTAACAATCGATCCGATTGTGATGGCAGCGGATGTGATCACCCGGTTCCAGACGGTTATCAGCCGTAATGTAGATCCGACAGAACCTGCAGTATTGACCGTTGGGAAAGTGGAAGCCGGATCAACCTATAATGTAATTCCGGAGAAAGCTTTTTTAATTGGTACGGTTCGCAGTTTTAACCGGAAAACAGCCATGCTGATCAGGGACCGAATGGAACAAATAACAAAAAGTGTGGCTGAAGGTGCCGGCGGATCTTTTAAATTTGCATTTAATGAGGGTTACCCCGCTGTGAATAATGATGAAAGATTAACGTTGAAAGTGATGAAGCAGGCTAAGAAGCTGTATGGTGAAAATGCTGTCATTGAGCTTGAGAAGCCGATTATGGCAGGTGAGGATTTTGCTTTTTACCAGGAACATTTTCCCGGTGCTTTTTTCTTCCTTGGAAGCGGGAGTGACAAAGCCGGTTCTACCTGGAGCTGGCACCATCCGAAGTATAATATTGACGAAAAATGTTTTCTGACAGGGGCCCCTTTGATGGCTTCTTTGGCATTAGGATTGAATTCAACGGATAATAACTCAGGGTAAAAAAGAACTAAAATAAAATGAATGCATTTGAGAATATCAGCGGCGACCAGTTTGTATTGACACCTGAAGTAATGGAGATGGGCATCAAGGGGTCGAGAACAAGCAAACGAAAACGGATTATTTTGCCGATTCATCGAACCCAGGAAGACAGGGTGCAAAGGATGTTAAATTTCCTGCAGCCGGGTACCTATATCCGTCCACATATGCATCCGCTTGAACATGCGACTGAATCACTTGTGCTGTTAAAAGGGAGTATCTGTTTTTATCGATTTTCATCAGAAGGTGATGTTCAATCCTCCAGGATCCTGAAAGCGGGTACTGCCAATTCCTTAGCTGATATCCAACACCGTATCTGGCACAGCTTTACTGTCCTTGAGGAAGATACCGTGCTATTTGAATGCAAACTGGGGCCATATGATGAGATTAAAGACAAGATTTTTGCAAGCTGGGCTCCGCCGGAAAACTCGGATGGTGTGAAAAAATGGCTTGCTGTTCTGAGATTACTCGAAGCGCCTGTCTGAACCCGGAATATAGTCCATTTCAACACAAATGTGTTTGTTCTCTGAATCAAATCAAACTGAATTATCTTACTGGGAACGGGAGTCGTTTACGGGTGAGATCGACTTCCTGGTGGTAGGGGCCGGAATTGTCGGATCATCTGCAGCTCTCGGATGGATAGAGCGCAATCCGGATCATCGTGTGGTTGTCATCGATAAGGGAATGAAGCCGGAAGGAGCCAGTACCCGGAATGCAGGGTTTGCCTGTATCGGCTCAGTTTCCGAGCACCTTGACGATATTCAGAGTTCGGGTGAAGAGATCGTGATGAAGAGAGTACTGCGACGCTGGAACGGCCTTCAGATGCTTAGAAACACACTGGGTGATGAAGAAATCGGTTATGAACCGTGTGGCGGACATGAAATTTTCACGGATGAAAAACTCTATCAAGAATGCGTCGATTCCATGGGGAGTTTAAACCACAACCTGGAAATCATGACCGGCGAGAAAGATGTTTACAGAAAGGTTGAATACAGTGGGCATCCGGCTATTTTCAACAGGCTTGAGGGGGCGGTACATGCCGGAAAGCTGATGAAAACACTGCATAAAAAATTGGAGAAAGCAGGTGTTTCGATCAGGTGGAACCATGGCATCAAAGCAGTGGAAGGGCAGAGGGTATTGCTTGAAAGCGGACATTACTTGTCAGCCCATAACATACTTGTTGCAGTGAATGGATTCACTAAACGTCTGGCTGATCTGCCTGTAACTCCGGCGCGCGGAATGGTGATGGTAACGAAACCGATTAAAAATCTCGAATGGAAAGGGACATTCCATTATAACAAAGGGTATGTCTATTTTCGAAACATCGGCGAACGCCTGCTGATTGGCGGAGCGCGAAATATTGATGTTGATGGAGAGACGACAGATCAGTTTGGAATCAATCCGGCGATAAAAGAGTGGCTGATACATTTTATGAATCAAACCCTGAAACTTCCAAAAGGATGGGAAATTGAGCAACAGTGGAGCGGTATCATGGGATTTACCCGGGATAAGGAACCGCTGATTACCCGAACGGATACAGGATTCTGGGTGGCAGCCGGTCTGAGCGGTATGGGGGTTGCAATCGGCATGGAAGTGGGTATGAAGGCTGTGGAGGGGATAATCTTCGAAAAATTATAAAATAAAAAAACTATTATATATCTCCCCTAAACTCCCTGTACAACACAAGCAATTCGCTCATCATCATTGCTGTGGCACCCCAGAGTGGCACTTTGTGAATATCCCAGTAAGGTACCTGGTAAGTTTTATCATTCAGTGTCCATGGTTGTTTGTCCAGGTTTTCACCTTTTAATAATGAATCGAGTGAGACAGTAAATGCTTCCTGAACTTCAATCGGGTTGATAACCATTTTTGGTTTGTGTTCCTGAAAACCGACAACCGGAGTGATCAGGTTATTCGACCTGTAAAGGTAAAGATCCGATAATGTGCCTGCAATCCTGACTTTTGACGGTTTGATTCCAATCTCTTCTTCTGCTTCACGCAGAGCTGTTTCTTCCGGGGTCTCGTTATTTTCAGAGGCACCTCCGGGAAAGCTCAATTGCCCGCCATGGACGATAGTTTCGGTGCGGTGAGTCAGGACAATTCGAATATCCCCGTTTTCTCCGGGATGAATCAGGGCTAACACGCTGCTGTTTCTGGATTTACCTTCGGGTTCCAGCGGAATGTTACGAATACCATCCACCGGATCAGGTGCCATCCGAAGCTGCGCCTCAAGCCCGGGCAGATCACCCCGGGTGCGCTTTTCCATAAATTGAAAAAATTTTTGCAAAGATATCATGATGATTGAATGCCGTTCTGCCTTCGCCTCGGAGTTAATTTAAGAAAATCCTTTTAATTCAGATTACAGAAGAAAGAGATCGTCGACTGGTATAACGAATTCTTTCAGGGTACAGGGTGCAGGGTGCAGGGTACAGGGCGCAAGGGACAGGGGACAAGGACAGGAATAACGAAAAGTGGATTGAGAACCTTGTACCCTGCACCTTGAACCCTGCACCCTGAAACTAAGTTGACTGTCGGCCGTTTAAACCCGAACTTATCCCAGATTATAAACTGATTAAATGCATACATGAGTCTATTAGTTGTTGGGTCCGTTGCATACGACGGCATTGAAACCCCTTTTGGAAAAACAGATCGAATCCTGGGCGGGTCAGCCACCTATATTTCACTGACTTCTTCCTTTTTCTCCAATGATGTAAACCTTGTTGGTGTTGTCGGAAAAGATTTTGACAGCGAAGACATTGAACTGTTTAAAGAGAATAATATTGATCTCGAAGGCCTGCAGGTTGATAAAAGCGGGGATACTTTTTTCTGGAAAGGAAAATATCATTATGACTTGAATAACAGGGATACTCTGGATACCCAGTTGAATGTGTTTGAACATTTTGACCCGCTGATTCCGGAGACCTATAAAAACAGCAAATATGTGGCTCTCGGGAATATTGAACCGGGCCTTCAACTGAAAGTTCTCGACCAGGTATCCGAGCCGGAACTGGTGGTGATGGATACTATGAATTTCTGGATTGAGGGTACGCCCGATGCCCTGAAGAAGACACTGAAACGGATCGATATGCTCGTTGTCAATGATTCGGAAGCACGTGAGCTGACCGGTGAACCCAATCTGATCAAAGCTGCTGGAATGATTCATGAAATGGGCCCAAAGCATCTGATCATTAAAAAAGGAGAACACGGGGCTTTACTATTTTCAGGGGGTGAAATTTTTTCAGCCCCGGCGTATCCGGTAATTGATATTTTCGATCCTACGGGAGCAGGTGATACCTTTATGGGTGGATTACTTGGATGGATTTCCTATACAGACGACCTTACACCGGTGAACCTTAGAAGGGCTGTGATTTTCGGGTCTGTGATGGCCAGTTTTTGTGTAGAAAAGTTTGGCCCTGAACGGTTAAAAACATTAAAAGAAGATGAAATCTATGACCGGTACAAACAATTCCAGGCACTGAGCGAAATTCCAGGTTATCAGTTTGATGGACACTGAACATCCGGTAAAAATCAGGTATGAAAAATAAATATCAAACCATATTTCTCGCAACCGGTAACCCGGATAAAATCGCGGAATTGAAACGGTTGCTTGAACCTCTGGGGTGTACGCTGAAGAGTGTTCTTGATGTTTCTGTGGAAAATGAGGTTGAAGAAGATCAGCCGACCCTAAAGGGGAATGCATTGAAAAAAGCCCGGTTCTGGTATTATAAAACCGGCTTACCTGCTCTTGCAGATGATACCGGCCTTGAAGTTGATGCACTTAACGGAGCTCCGGGAGTCTATTCAGCAAGATATGCCGGTGAATCTGTAACATACCAGGTCAATGTCAATAAACTGCTGAAGGAGATGAAAGGGAAAACGAACCGGGCTGCCCGTTTCAGAACGGTGGTTGCCCTTGCAGGGAATGACGAGATTATTTTTGAAGGTGTCTGTGAAGGGGAAATAACCGAAAAACCACAAGGAGATGGTGGTTTTGGGTATGACCCGGTATTTCGCCCTGAAGGATTTGAAATGACTTTTGCTGAATTGAGCATAGATGAAAAAAACAGGATCAGTCACAGGGGAAAGGCATTAAAGAAGATGGTGGATTATCTCAGGGATGGTGGTGAAAGCCGTGATTTGCGATAGATCGATGGCCCGAAAGATCGATTTTCGAATGAGGTCGAAAACGGGAATTGCGAAAGACCGATGGACCGATAAACCGATTTTCGAACGAAGACAAAAATCGCCCATCGCAGCTCGGTCCATCGGTCCATCGGTTCATCGTAAATCAAGCTTTTCCCTCGCCCATCGCAGCTCGGTCTATCGGTTCATCGCAAATCACGCTTTTTTTGGAAGGAATCGCATTACCTCACTAACTCCCGATGGAAGCTTTCGCGGGATGACTTTGTGCCAGCCTGCCTGAAGTTGACGAATGGTGGCGGCAAATGAATAATGTATTTCAGACCAGCAGTAGATTACAGAAATATCAATCCGTCTTTGAAACCTCAGCTGGTTTTCCTTTCTTTACGTCATTCCGATAGCCGGGAACAGTTTCCGTTTAATAAATGAACAATACCCGTGGCTTCCTGATTATGACCTGTATAATATATCAAACTAAGTCGGTATGTGAATATGGGGTTTACGTCTCTTGACTATATCGTAGTCGTTTTATATCTGATTCTGGTTGCCATTTTTGGAATCTGGAGTGCCGGCAGGCAAAAATCTTCCAAGGATTATTTTCTTGGCGGACGGGATATGCCCTGGTGGGCAGTGCTGTTTTCAGTCGTTGCAACAGAAACAAGTACACTTACCTTTATCAGTATTCCTGCTGTAGCCTATGGGGGTAACCTTACTTTTCTTCAGCTGACATTCGGATATATCATCGGGCGGATTGTTGTGGCTGTCTGGTTTTTACCTGCCTACTTCAAGGGTGAGCTGTCCACAGCATACGAATACCTGAGCCAGCGCTTCGGAGATGGAATGAGAAGTGCTGCGAGTTATACTTTTATTGTAACCAGGGTTCTTGCTGATGGTGTTCGCCTGTTTGCAACAGCCATTCCACTTGCGATCATCCTGCGGCTCGCGGGAGCATTTCCTGAATGGACTGATATTCAGATCTATGCATTGGCTATTGCTTTGATTTCTGTGATCACCCTGGTTTATACGTTTCTGGGTGGTATCAAAGCTGTTATCTGGATGGATGTGGTGCAAATGGCCGTTTATCTCGGCGGGGCACTATTTGCAGGTTTATTGATGCTGGGTAATATGCCGGTTTCTGGCAGCGAAGCCCTCGCCATTTTACAGAGTGAAGAAAAGTTCAGAATTTTTAACTGGGGAGGCGGAATTGACTGGCGAACATTTTTATCGGATCCGTATGTCTTCTGGATTGCAGTATTTGGGGGTGCTGTCTTTTCGGTTGCCTCACACGGAACGGATCAACTCATCGTGCAGCGAATGCTTGCCACGAGAAGGCTGCGCGACAGTCAGCGGGCAATGATTTGGAGCGGAGTTGCGGCTTCCCTGCAGTTTGCATTTTTCCTTGGTATCGGATTGCTGCTGTACATTTTTTATCAGGGAATGAGCCCCGCAGAACTGAATTTGCAAACTGCGGATGAAGTATTTGCAAAATTTATTGTTGAAGAGATTCCATCGGGTATCGCCGGGTTGATCATTGCGGCACTGATGGCTGCTGCAATGAGCAGTCTCAGCTCTTCACTCAGCGCCCTTGCATCAGCAACTACATTCGATCTACTGAAGCCGAAATGGGGAGCTGACTGGACGATAAAAGAGGAACTGCTCACTTCAAGGCTCACCACAATTTTTTGGGGTTTTATACTGACTGGGTCAGCCCTGTTTTTCGCCTGGCTGCAGCTATCAGGAGGGGAGAGGCCGGCGATCGTGGAGTTGGGGCTTGGTATCGCGTCTTACACATATGGTGGCCTTCTTGGTGTGTTCCTGCTCGGTCTTTTATTCTCACAACCGGATAAAACTGATGCCATGACCGGGTTTTTTATTGGCCTTTTATCACTTCTTTTTATGGTTGAAGGGCCTGTTCAGAATGTGTTGCCAGGTGAAGGCCTTGCAGTTGCATGGCCATTATACACACTGGTCGGGGCAGTGATCGTGATAGCCTCAGCTAATATAATGCAATGGGTCCGGAGAGATTAAAAAGGAAGATCTCCAGGATTTTACACCCGGAGACCCCGAATATTTGTCAGGACAGGGATACATACCGCACATGCTGAACTCCCTCGAGTTCAAACACGGGTTTGAGCTCTTCTTCAGTCAATTGTTTGTCAACTATGACAGCGGTGATCGCTTGGGTACCTTTTCCGGCACGGCCGAGGCTCAATGCACCGATATTGATATTCTGCTTGGCAAGTGCACCTGCAACAGATGCAAGCATACCTGGTTTATCCAAATTCTGATAGATCAGAATATCTCCTTCCAGGCGCAATTCAATTCCATAGCCGTCAATTTCTACAATCCGGTAATCTTCAGGTCCGAAGACTGCGGCTGAAATCTCACGGTATTCAGCATCATCACCCAGTCGAATTGTGATCAAATCCTTATACATACTATCGTCACTCGACGTAGTCTCCTTGATTTTGAAACCGCGATCTTCCGCATAATGTCGCGCATTAATCAGGTTAACCGTCTCACTGACATATTCTGTTAACATCCCTTTCAGAATACTGTCTGTCAATACCTCAGCATATCGAGCGCAGACACCGGTATATTCAAAACTGAATTGATTGGTATGTTCGGGTTTGAGCTGGCTGACAACCCGTCCGAGTTTTTCTGCAAGTTCAAGGTATGGATGAACTTCTTTGTTTGTAAGCAGTGAAATGGATTTACTGTTCAGGCTACCTTTATAATTTTTCTTTTCAAGGGCATCGGCCATTTGTTGTGCAATCTGTACTGCCACTTTTTCCTGAGCCTCTTCAGTTGAAGCCCCGAGGTGTGGTGTGCAGATAATTTTCGGATGTTTCAGGATTTCATACAGGCCGTCAGTCGGGGGTTCCTGAGTGTACACATCAAGTGCAATTCCGGCGATATAACCCTGATCGATAAGATCGATCAGATCTTCTTCTTTGTAAATACCACCTCTGGCACAGTTTACCAGGCGCATGCCTTTTTTCAATTTATCAGCATTTTCCATAGAGATAATGCCTCTGGTTTTATCTGTCAGAGGAGTGTGAACCGTCAGATAATCGACCTGCCCGAGCAGGGTGTCAAGATCAACCAGTTCAACGCTAAGTTCTTCAGCATGCTCATGGGTGGCAAACGGGTCATATGCAATGATGTCCATCCCGAATGTTTTCATTCTCATGGCAACTTCTGATCCGATTTTGCCAAGGCCGATAATTCCAAGTTTCTTGCCATGTACTTCGGTTCCCATAAACTTTTTACGATCCCATCCTCCGGACTTCACCTTGCTGACGGCTTCAGGAATATTTCTGGATAATGCCAGGATCATACCACATGTATGCTCTGCAGTGGAAATCGTGTTGCCGTCAGGGGTGTTCATCACCAATACACCGTGTGCCGTAGCCGCTTCAATATCAATGTTGTCGACTCCGACTCCGGCTCTGCCAATAACCTCGAGGTTTTTAGCATGGGAAAGCAGATCGGCATCAACAGTTGTGGCAGACCGGACAACGATACCGGAATAGTCACCAATTACTTCTTTAAGTTCATCAAGCTCCATTTTTGGGGGCTGTTCAGCTTCAAATCCTCTTGCGCTGAATTCACTGGCACAAAGAGGATTTACATTATCGAGAAGCAAGATTTTTTTTGACATGATTTAAGTAAACTTTACGTGTTTTTAGTTAGATTCTATAGTTGAAAATTCTATGATCAGCGACCGGATTTCTTCAATACCTTTCCCGCTATCAGCCGAACAGGCAATCACAGGGACTTCTATATTCATTTCATTTAGAATTTTATTCGTTCTGCTAACGGATTGCCGGACTTTGTTGTTCGATAATTTGTCACTTTTTGTAAGTAAAACAGTGAATGGTTTTTGATGTGATGCCATCCAGTAGAAGAATTCTTCATCCAGTTTGGTGGGCGGGTGCCGGGAGTCGACAAGGTGAAGAATCAGTTCAATGGTTTCACGTTCCAAAAGATATTGCCTGATATCTTTTCCCCATCGTTGGCGTTCTTTTTCCGGTACTTTGGCAAATCCAAATCCGGGCAAATCAACGAGGTAAAAGGATTCATCAATCCGATAATAGTTCATCTGCTGTGTTTTGCCAGGCGTATTACTGGTACGGGCAAGCCTTTTTTTATTTGTCAGTTTGTTAATAAGGGATGACTTGCCCACATTTGACCTTCCCGCAAAACAAAATTCAGGTATATCAGGAGGAGGACATTGGTTAATCGAAGGTGCTCCGGTAATAAATTCTGCTTTTTCGAATGGCATCAGACGATTTCGTTTTCCTCCTTTTCAACTCCGAAATTGACCGGAACCGGGTAATTGCCGGTAAAACAGGCCGTACAGTAGTCGTGATGAGATTCGTTAGATTCTTTGACAGCTTTTACAAGTCCGGTTGCAGATAGATACCTCAGGCTGTCAACCCCGATTGCTTCTGCTATTTCATCAATATTTTTATCAAACTTATTGGCAATCAGTTCTTCCGGACTTGGAAAATCCATGCCATAAAAGCAGGGGTGTGTGATTGGCGGTGAACTGACAAGGAAATGAATTTCTTTTGGATTTGCAGAGCGGATCATGTCCACCAGATGCCTCGAAGTAGTTCCTCTCACAATTGAGTCATCGACAATGATTACGGAGCGATCTTCAATTACACCACGAACGGTGTTGAATTTGGTTCTTACTTTCTGATCCCGTGACTTTTGTCCCGGAGAAATAAATGTACGGCCAACATAATGGTTTCGAATCAGTCCGATGTCGTATTTACATTCGAAACCCATTTTTTGGTTTTCATGAGCATACCCGAGTGCTGCGGTGTTACTGGAATCCGGAACAGAGATGATAATTGGCCGGTATTCGGTATCAGAATATTCAATTACCTGGTCGAGAGGATGTTCCTTGGCCAGTTGTTTTCCCAGGTTTCGGCGGATTTTATCAACATTTTCACCGAATATGCGGCTGTCTGGCCTCGAAAAATAAACATATTCAAAGATACACTGACTGGTTGCCGTTTCCGACTTTTTTGGGAGCCAGTAGGATTTCGGTTCTTTATTGTCAGATGCTTCCTGGTCAATGACCAGGACTTCACCCGGTTCAACATCTCTGATGTATGTCGCGTCAATAATATCAAAAGCGCATGTTTCACTTGCTACAACATAAGATCCATCTTTGATGCCGAGACACAGGGGCCGGAATCCATTCGGGTCACGGACTGCGATAAGTTTATTATCTGTCAGAATAACCAGGCAATAAGCTCCCTCAATCTGATAAAGAGCATCAAGTACCTGTTCCATTTGTGTTGGTTCACGGGATTGTGCAATAAGGTGCAGAATCAGTTCCGTATCAGATGTACTTTGAAAAAGCGTTCCCTTTTCTGTGAAACGATCCCGGAGCTGCCGTGCATTTGACAGGTTTCCGTTGTGGCCGATGGCAATATTTCCTTTACTATAGTGAACACGGAAAGGCTGAATGTTAGCGGGGTTTTTAGACGAACCGGATGTTGAATACCGGTTGTGCCCGATGGCATATCTTCCTTTAAGCTCATCTTTCAGAATGGAAGGGTCGTCGTATACGTTCAGGACCAAACCGAAATCTTTGTGCATCGGCATAATGTGCTTCTGCTTTTGCTCGTCGAAATAAGTTGTGACAATCCCGGCTGACTCCTGCCCCCGGTGCTGAAGTGCATGAAGACCGTAATAGGTGAGCAAAGAGGCATCAGGGTGGTCGAAAACACCAAAAATACCGCAATAATCGTGTGGTTTATCGATCATTTAAAGTGTGATCCGGATAATAATTTTTCAGATTCCTAAGATACCGAAAAACATTTGGATTTGTTAATCTAAAAAAGAGATTAGAAGTAAATCAATGGATGCGCTTCCAGTCAGCCGGTTCAATAACCAAGCTGGTTTTTCGTTTATAATTTCACAAAAAATGGTACATTTGAATATGAATAATAACAGGTTTGTGAATATTGCTCAATGGGCATCAAGAATTATACTTGCTGCGGTACTATTACTTGCGGGAGTACTCAAATTGCAGGATAATACCCTCCTTTTTGAATCTGTGGCTTATATCACGTGGCTCCCTGTGTGGCTGAAATTTTGGATCATTGACCTGCTGCCATGGGCAGAAATCGTTCTGGCACTTTTACTGCTTGTCCGGTGGAAGGAAACGTTTGTACTGCCGGTTGTGAGTCTTGTTTTTATCGGTTTCCTCGGTTATGCAATCTATGGCACTGCAACCGGCCTTGAAGGAGACTGCGGTTGTTTCGGGGAGTTAATGGACAGCACATTCGGGGCCGGGATGATCATCCGCAATGCCGTTTTTGTGGGGATGGCGGGGTTTTTGTTTTGGAGTCCCGGGGCTCAGGATAAATAAATACCGGAAGGTATATTCGTTTGTCAGAAGAAATGCAGCAGAAATGTGGTAATTAATTAAAATTTGGGATCACAACACTTCAATACTAAGAATTGATAAGCTTTGTTGTGGCAAGTTTATTGGAAATTGAAAAGCTAAAATAGTCTGCAGCTACATCATTGAAAGATGTATTCATTGAGCGGGAAACCGGATTCGAACCGGCGACCCTCACCTTGGCAAGGTGATGCTCTACCACTGAGCTATTCCCGCAATAATCAAAGACCTAAATATACGGGCTTTTATAGGTTGAGGTCAATATTAAATGTAAGAAACTTGAAAAATTGCATGGAATTCAATTGCGATAAAGCAAAATTGCTTGCATAGTGACTGGAAACTATTATTTTCCTGCCGTTACTGGATAATGACTACTTAACCAATGGGCAATACCGTGAGTGAGAAGAAAGAAGATATGAGCATGGAGTCCGGAAACGGGGAAAATGGTAATAAAGAGGATTCAGCTAAACCTAAAAGAAGCTTTTTTGATTGGTTTCTGGATGTAGTCGAACGGGGTGGAAATAAATTACCGGATCCGGTAACTGTTTTTGCAATTATTATTGGCCTGGTTATGATCATCTCACTGATCAGCTATTTGCTGGGTGTGAGTGTGGTACATCCTAATACAGGAGAAGAAATCCGGGCAGTTAACCTGTTCAGCGGTGAAAATATTCAGCGGATGTTCAGCGAAATGCCGCAAACATTTGCAGAATTTCCACCGCTTGGGCTTGTGCTTGTAGTTATGCTTGGGATTGGTGTTGCCGACAGAACCGGACTGGTCACTACTTCACTGAAGCGATTCGTGGAAGGTACTCCGGGTTCTCTTATTACAGCCGCAATCGTGTTTGCGGGTATCATGAGCAGCCTGGCTGCTGATGCAGGTTACGTAGTTCTGATTCCACTTGGTGCGGTGATCTTTTATGGTATAGGAAGGCATCCTCTTGCCGGGCTTGCTGCTGCTTTTGCCGGTGTATCAGCCGGTTTCAGCGCAAACCTGGTGCTGACAAGCCTTGACCCTCTTCTTGTCGGGTTTACCGGCCCTGCCGCAAATATCGTGGACCCCGATTACTATGTGAATGTTGCAGCAAACTGGTATATCATGATTGCCCTCGTACCGGTATTTGTGATTGCAGGATGGTATGTGACTGAAAAAATTATTGAACCGCGCCTGGGTAAATATGAAGGAACTCCGGAAGGCCTTGAAGAAGAAGATGAGAACTCTAAAATTACACCATTGGTCAGAAAAGGCCATCGCTGGGCGGGGCTTGTTCTGCTTCTATCTTTGATTGCTACAGCAATGCTTGTTATACCGGAAAATGCACCACTGCGGGGTGAAGAGGGGGAATTGGTACCATTTTATCAAAGCCTGGTAGCGATTATCTTTTTTATATTCCTGTTACCGGGTATTACTTACGGAATTGTTACCAAACAGATCAAGAGTGATAAAGATGTGGCAAAAATGACTGCAGAATCGATGGCGAGTATGGGGGCATACATCGTACTGGCATTTGTCGCAGCTCATCTGATCGCATTTTTTAACTGGTCAAACCTGGGATTGATCATTGCGGTGACAGGGGCGGAATTGCTGCAAGGAATCGGCTTTGGCGGAGTTCCGTTGATCGTTGCTTTTATATTCGTGTCGGCCTTTATCAATCTCTTCATTGGCAGTGCCTCAGCTAAGTGGGCGATTATGGCCCCGGTATTTGTTCCCATGCTAATGCTTATGGGATATTCACCTGAACTTACCCAGGCTGCATACAGGATAGGTGATTCTTTCACCAATATTTTAACTCCTCTGCTTCCATATTTTCCACTCGTGATTATCTTCGCTCAAAAGTACCAAAAAGACATTGGCCTTGGTACACTGATTTCATTGATGGTGCCATTTTCGATAGCGTTTGGAATATTCAGTACGCTCGTGCTGGTCGTCTGGATTCTGTTCGGAATACCCCTCGGGCCAGATTCACCGCTGATCTACAGCTTGCAGTGAAAAACAGATTATCCAAAAATGGTCTATCGACTTTTTTTTGATTATTTTTTACTTCTGACTTTCAGCTCCTGAATCACCCTGTCGAGCGGTATATCCTTCTCGGCAAGCAGTACTAACAGGTGATAAATAAGATCAGCCGACTCATAGACAATCTCTTCCTGTTTTTTGTTTTTTGAGGCGATAACAAGTTCCACTGCCTCTTCTCCAAGTTTTTGGGATATCTTGTCGATCCCCTTCTTAAAAAGTTTTGTTGTATATGATCCTTTTGGAAGTTCATTTTTTCTGCTGATCAAAAGTTCTTCAAGGTCGTAGAGAAAAAGTAGATCCTGGGTGAGATTATCGGCCATTGTTAAAGAATTTGCTATAAAAGGAGTAAATAGTTTTTGATTGAAAATGTTGAATAAATGTTCACTAAAGTAATGACTGCTCAAAGTTGCAACTTTTATTTTTGCAATCCAATAGCGGATCAGGTTTCAAACCCGGGAAGATGTAACAACGACATTGAAACAGTTGAGGTTTCTTATTTTAAATAATGCTCATAAGTTTTGTGTTTCAATGTCGTACGGGTGGTATTATCAGATTCAGACTTCCCTGCTGGGTACTGGTTCACTTGTCTTTTCAAGCAGTCCGAGGGGAAGGAATTTTTTGAATTCGCCCCGAACAGCCTCCCAATCGTTGAGAATGTAATTAGCCTTTGCCGATCCGGTTTCTTCAAAATAGTCGGTCAGTAGCCCTTTCAGATAATCGTAATCTTCGAAAGTCATGGGATCTTCTCCGATATATTCACTGTTGATCGTCGTTCCGGGATCACCGAGAATAAACAACTGGCCACCAGTCATACCAGCCCCGACATTATGTGAGGTATTACCTAAAATCACAACCGTTCCGTTGGTCATATATTCACATGCATGGAGCCCGGTTCCCTCGACGACAGCAGTTGCACCACTGTTACGTACTGCAAACCGGTCGCCGGCCTGCCCGTGAATATAGACAGTCCCTCCGGTAGCACCATACAGAGCACAGTTTCCGATAATTGCACTGTCAAACGCATTGTAGGCAGCCTGTTCCGGCAATGTGATAACGGTTTTACCACCCGACATTCCTTTACAAACCGAGTCGTTGGCATCACCATATAATTTAACATTTATGCCTTCAGTCTGGAATACACAGAAACCTTGCCCCGCACTTCCCCGGAATGTGAAATTCAGGGTGGAAGTAAAAGGTTGAATAAATTCAGTATTCGATTGAATACTTTTCAGCCTGACTATATTTGCCTCTTTTGCAAGCCTTCCGGCAACGGTGGCAAGCACAGCTCTGTCAGTATTTACAATCCTGTATTCTCCTGCAAAGTCTTCATTGTTTTGTATTGACCGTTCTGTATCATCAAGAATTTTCTTATTGAGATCACCAACTTCTTCGGTAAACAGGCTTGGCTGAGAATAAACGGTATGAACAGGAGCATCCAGAAAATAGCTCAGGTCGAGATTCTTCTGTTCAATCAGATCTCTGTGCCGGGGATCAATTTCAAGAAGGTCGTAACGCCCGAAAATATCTTTCAGGCTGGAGAAACCCATTTGAGACAGATGCCAGCGAATATCTTCGGCAAGGTATTTCATCATTCGGACGACATGATCTTTGTCTCCTTTGTACTTGGCCTTGAATTTAGGATCGTGAGTTGCAATACCCGTTGGGCATGTATTCTTTTCACAGATCCTCGCCATCACACAACCTTCGGCAATGAGTAACAGTTTTCCGAAGTCANATTCTTCAGCTCCCAGTATCGCTGCCATGATAATGTCCTTTCCGGTAGACAGGCCGCCATCGGTTCTCAGTTTTACATTTTTTCTAAGGCCATTTTCAATAAGGGCCTGATGAACTTCTACGAGTCCAAGTTCCCAGGGCAAACCGGCGTGTTTCATCGAACTTAAGGATGCGGCTCCGGTGCCACCTTCACCACCGGATACGTGAATAACATCTGCACCGGCTTTTGCCACTCCCACTGCGATCGTTCCAATATTGTAACCCGATACAAGTTTTACATTTACCAGTTTGCCGGGATGAACCTGTTTGAGTTCATAAATCAGTTCTTTCAGGTCTTCTATACTGTAAATATCGTGAAGAGGCGGCGGGGAGATCAGGTCGATTCCTTCATTTGCATGTCTTGCTTTTGCGATGTACCTGTCGACCTTTACACCCATCAGCTGGCCGCCTTCTCCCGGTTTGGCCCCCTGGGCAATCTTGATTTGAAGCTCTTCACCTGATACGATGTATTCCGCAGTAACACCAAATCTCGCGGAAGCAACCTGCTTGGCAGTTGCAGAAACACCCTCGGTGTAATAATAGGGATTTTCGCCGCCTTCACCGCTATTACTTCTACCACCCAGTTCTTTCATTGCTTTAAAAATATCACGCTGGGATTCAGCACTGATGGCTCCGAATGACATTGCACCGGAACCAAACCGTTTGGTGATTTCGTGTAATCCTTCCACTTTTTCAAGTGGAAGTGGCTTTATTGTTTTCTTTGTAGTAAAAAGATGCCGAAGTGTTACCGGATCATCTTTATAGCCCTCCTTAAGATAGGCATCATAGAGTTCCATGGATTCAAGCCCAAACTCATTTTCTCTGACAAGCTTGTGGATCATTTTTGACCGGGTATTGGTCATGGAGTGCTTTTCGCCCCTGGTACCACGATTGTGTTCTTTATAGAGATAAGTATGAATCGGTTTCCGCTCATCCGGTTTTGTGTCGAGCAGATGTTCTGTGTTTTTAAGTACCATATTTGCAATCTGCTCCAGTTCCGCTCCGCCAATAGTACTTTTCAGCCCGGGGAAGTAAGTCTTAATCAATTCCGGCCCAAGCCCGATAGCTGTAAACAGCTTTGCACTCTGATAGCTCTGAACGACAGAAATGCCCGATTTCGCCATTATTTTGAGAATTCCATTGTCAAGAGCTTTAAGAACAAATTTTTCCTTTTCAACCGGGTTCAAATCCTTAAACTTCCGGTTTTCTTCATACCTGGCTATCTCAAGAATCATATAAGGACAGATAGCTGTTGCACCAAATCCGATAATCGCTGCGGCATGGTGTGTATTTTTAATCTCTGCAGAATCTATAACGATGGAAGATTCAAGCCGCAGGCCTGAATCGTTAAGTGCATTGATAACAGTTCGGAGAGCAAGCAGGCTGGGAACAGGAAGGTACTCTTCATCCGCATTTCTGTCAGTCAAAATTATGACATGGTGGGAGTTTTTAGCCGCTTCGACTGCTTGTTCTGCAAGGTGTCTGAGGCGTGATTCAAAACCGATAACACCATGTGTGCGTTTGAAAGTAATATCAAATACAGTTGGTTTAATCTCATCATCTACCGGCTTGTTCTTGTAGAGTTCGTAGAGACTCTGCATCTGGCCAAGGCTCAGCACCGGGCTTTTCAGTTCATAAGCCGGAGCTGGTGGAATCAGCTCTTTTGGTTCAAAAATATTTGGCTTTTTGCCGAGATACATAGTCAGATCGGTTACCATTTTCTCACGTATGTAATCAAGAGGAGGGTTGGTAACCTGAGAGAAATTCTGGTAAAAGAAATCAAAAAATGACCTCGGCTGATCCGACAGGATAGCGAGCCTGGCTGTATCACCCATCGATCCGATCGGTTCCTTTCCTTCCAGGATCATAGGGTAGAGAACGTTCTGAAGATCTTCAGTTGTATAGTTAAACAGGTGCATCCTCTCGAGATGGCTGGGTTCTTTGGGGGGCCTGCCATTATCGAGTTGCAACAGGCGCGGGTCAAATTTTGCATCCTTGTGTTCACTGGAGTGGCTGGGGTCACGAAAATGGACACTCCCGGAATTCAGATCGACTGTGACTCCCCGGCCGGCATAAAGAGTTCCCTTGCCTTTAATTTTTGAAGGGTGAACGTCAAAGGTGCCGGTTTCTGAAGACAGATAAAAGTGCTCATCAGTTTTCATCCATCGGCATGGCCGGAATCCGTTTCTGTCGAGCCGTGCGCCAATGTTATTCCCTTCGCAGTAGGAAACAAAAGCAGGTCCGTCCCACGGTTCCATAGCCCGGCTCCAGAATTTGTAGAAATCGTTATTCTGATCTGCCGGAGGAATCATTAGTGCCAGTGTATCCTCAACATGGGGGATACTGCTTCGGTACCTGAGCGCTTCAATCATTTCATTCAGGCTGCCGGAATCACTGATTCCTTCGTGTGTTAATAACTGGTCTCTTTTTACACCGAGTATCTTTTCCCGTGAGTTTGCCCATGAACGGTTCCCGGCAATGGTATTAATTTCTCCATTATGGCCGATTAACCGGAAAGGCTGAACTTTGTCCCAGGATGTTCTGGTGTTAGTACTAAATCTTCGGTGGAAAAGTACGAACCTGGTTTTAAACGCGGGATTTTGTAAGTCGAGGTAAAACTTGTCGAGAGCATCAGCTCTGGTCAGAGCCTTGTATATTATCGTTTTGGCAGATAGTGAAACGAAGAAGAACTGTTTTATGATACCTCTCTCTTTTTCCTTGATGCGTGTTTTCTGCTTTGCGGCATATAACAGTTTATCAAAAGAGAAATCGGTACGACATTCTTCCGGCCTTTCTATAAAAGCATGGAGGATATCCGGTACGGTTTTCATTGCTTCAGGGCCCAACACTTCATGATCTACAGGAACTTCCCGGTAATCAATGACTTTAAGGCCTTCAAATTGGAATGTATCTTCAAATGTGCGAAGTGCAATTCGTTTTTGTTCCGCATCTTTGGGAACAAATATTGTTGCCACTGCAACTGAATCCCGTTCATAACCAAATAATTCGAAAGGAATATCAGTCATAATTCCGGCACCATCGCCGGTTATCTGATCTGCTGCACATGCACCCCGGTGCTCTACACACCTTAGTGCATTCAATCCATGTTGCAGGTGATCGTGACTAAATTGCCCCTTTCGGCTGGCAAGAAAACCGACGCCACATGCAGACTTCTCCGGACCTGTATATCCCGTTTTCCGATACTCCATAGATATTCAAAATTTACTTGTAAAATTTACAGACAGGGCACGGCTTTTTTATCCGGCCATCTTGTGAATTCAGATCCATCACAATGATAACCTATAAATAGCACAAAAATTGGATCATATTCAACTATTTTATGCTAATTAACACATTGATAATATTGGGCTTATCATGTAAAAAGCGCTTTTCCGATGTGTGAAGGGCTTTGAATGTTTTGAAAATTGTTAAATCAGAGAGGAAATCTGACTGCAATTTTTGCTGTTTGCATCTGCAACTTCAGGTCTGATATTTCTATTTCACGGAAGTGAAAAATACTTGCTGCCAGAACAGCATCGGCATTACCCAGTTTTACAGCTTCAATACAATGTTCAATCGTACCTGCCCCCCCACTTGCAATGACCGGTATCGTGACATTCTTATTGACTTCGCGAAGTAATTCGATATCGAATCCGGACTTTGTTCCATCCCTGTCCATACTTGTCAATAAAATCTCACCTGCCCCAAGCTCTTCGACGGTTTTAACCCATTCGAGAGTATCAATACCGGTTGGCTGAGATCCTCCCCTGATAAAAACTTCCCATTTTTGAGCGGTCCTTTTGGCATCGATAGCTGCAACGATTGCCTGGGATCCAAACCGATTGGACGCTTCCTTTATGAGAGCCGGATTTTTTACAATTGCACTGTTGAGTGAAACTTTATCTGCTCCTGCTTTTAATATATCGTTGATTTCATCGACTGTGCGTATGCCACCTCCAACGGTAAATGGAATATTGATCTCACGGGCTATGCGGGTTACAAGATCCACGAGGGTTTTTCGCTTCTCTTTTGTAGCTGTGATATCGAGAAACACAAGTTCATCAGCACCTTCATCAGAATATCGTCGCGCAAGTTCTACGGGATCACCTGCATCTCTTAACCCGATAAAATTTACTCCTTTTACTGTGCGTCCATCTTTAATATCGAGACAGGGTATGATTCGTTTCGTAAGCATGGAAAATAAGCTAAAATCCTAACATGTTATTAGACAAGAATATAGCAACAAAATCAATCAGACAATGAAAGAATTAATTATTGAGAGAGTGAAGTTCCTTTAAGGATATTTTTCCTTCATAATACGCTTTCCCGACAACTACAGCATCCATTTCAATTTGTTGTAAATTTTTCAGATCCTTCACAGAGGAGACACCTCCTGAAGCAATCCATTGTAAATCAGGAAACCGGTTTTTCAGTTCTTTATAGAGATCCAGGTTCGGCCCCTGCAATGTACCGTCTTTGGAAATATCCGTGCAAAGCACCTCTTTCAGTCCGGATTCAATCATAGGTGTGAGAAATGAATCAAGCGTCTGATCTGTTGTCTTTTCCCAGCCGCCATAAGCCATTTTCCCATCTTTTAAATCCATACCGAGTATACAACGGTCCGGGTAGGTTAACAGTGCCCGTGCCCACTCATCAGGATTTCGAACTGCCATTGATGAGCAGATGACTTTTGTAATCCCGTCTTCAAGCAGTTTTTTTACATCTTCAAAAGTACGAATACCGCCACCAGTCTGAATTTCAACATCCAGGGTTTTCGTTATATCAAGGAGATGTGGAAGATTGTCGAAATTGCCTGATCGGGCTCCGTTCAGATCTACTACATGGATACGTTTGAATCCTGCGTCAGCAAACGATTTAGCCTGGCTGAAGGGGTCATTATTGTAGATTTTTTTCTTCTCATAATCGCCTTTATAAAGGCGGACAACCTGGCCGTCGAGCAGGTCAATTGCAGGAATGATAGTCATTTAATTGTTTTTATTTAAGAGTTATGTCTATTCCATTCTGTACGATATCAAGAAAATTTTGGATCAGCAGAGACCCGATTTGACCGGATTTTTCAGGATGAAACTGAACACCCATAAAATTGTCTTTAGCTGTAACTGCTGCAAATGAGTTGATGTAGCTACAGGATGCAAGAGTGTAATCATTTAAAGGTGCATAATAACTGTGCACAAAATAAAAATAGTGATCGGGGCTGACAGATTTCAAAAGCGGATGTTGTTTGAGGGTTTGAATCTGATTCCAGCCCATGTGTGGTACTTTTGCCTTATCAGTGTCAAATTTGATCAGGCGGCCCGGAATCAATCCGAGTGTCTTTGTATCTCCTTCTTCTGTTGATTCATACAAGAGCTGCATACCAAGGCATATGCCAAGTACAGGTTTATCTGTTTTAGTGAGCCAGTTATCAAGGCCTTTCTTTCGAAGGTCATTCATTGCTGATGCAGCGTGGCCAACACCCGGAAAAAGTATTGCTTTACATGAGTTAAGCTGGTCGATATCGTCGGTAACTATGTAATGTGCATCAAGGCGCTGTAGTGCATTCGAAACGGAAGTAATGTTTCCTGCCCTGTACTTTAAAATACCAATCATATTTCTACTTAAAGTTTGCCTTTGGAACTGGGTAAAATTCCCAAAGCTCTTTCTGTTCTTGTTGTTGCAAATCGCAATGCCCGGGCGAATCCTTTAAAAATGGATTCGATTTTATGGTGTTCATTTTTCCCTGTTATCCTGATCTGAAGAGTTGCTTTCAGGTTCATGGCAAGTGTATGGAAAAAATGTTCAGCCATTTCCAGAGGAAAATCACCGACATACTCCCGGTTGAATTCGGCATTCCAAACCAGGTAAGGCCTGTTCGAGAGGTCGATAGCTACTTCCGCCTGCGATTCGTCCATGGCTAACAGAAAGCCGTAACGCTGAATTCCCGTTTTATCAGTACCGCATATTTTATAAAGTGCTTCACCAAACGTTATGGCAACGTCTTCAATAGTATGGTGTTCATCTATGTCAAGATCACCTTTACAATCGATTTGCAGGTCGATTAGCCCGTGGCGGGCAATCTGTTCAAGCATATGGTCGAAAAAATTCAACCCGGTACGGATGTTATTTTTTCCGGTGCCGTCCAGGTTGAGGTTTATTGTGATATCGGTTTCTGCAGTTTTTCGGTGATGAGAAATTTTTCTCTCCGGAAAAAGAAATGTGCGAGTCAGCTCAATCCAATCGTACCCTGATGCTGCTGGTTCACCATCTATTTCCAGTACGATCTGTCCTTCTTTCGTATTCAACCGAATCAAAGCTTCAGCCTCAGATTTTGTAAAACCGGAAAATTCAATCCGCTCGTTTTTCAAGAGATTTTTTTGCTGTACGGAAAGATTTGATTCATCACACCCGGGCAGATAATTCATATCAATCAATCTCCTCAAACCATAAAGTGCTCCCGGCCAGAGCAGTTCATCTGATTGGGCAGTCAGAGATTGATAATTTATCCAGATTTTCATGATATGATTTCTTTAAGGGTTTTCAGGAAACGGATATTTTCGTCAGGCATTCCTACTGTAACGCGCAGGCAATTTTCACAACCGGGTTCATTTCCACGGTATCGAACAATGATCCCTTTTTCAGCAAGTTGATGGTAAACCCGAAGGGCATCTTTAATTCTGAACAGGATGAAATTGGCATCAGATGGATACACTTTCTCAACGTCCGGAGCGTAATGAAGCTGTTCCATGATGTAGTCTCTCTCTTCCCGAATCTTGTCAATATTGAATTCAACAAGGTCAAGGTGGTCGAATGCTTTCAGTGCAATGTCTGCAGTAAGTTTATTTACATTATATGGAGCTTTTACCTTCATTAGGTAGCGGATGATAGCCGGGCTCGAAATAGCTGTTCCCAGCCGTATTCCTGCCAGGCCAAATGCTTTAGAAAATGTTTGAAGGACTACGAGGTTTTGATATTGTGGAACTACTTCAGCCATTGATTCCTGCCCGCTGAAGTCTATATACGCCTCATCGACCACAATGATNCCGGGAAACAATTCCACCAACTTTAACAAATCTGTTCGCTTCAGGTCATTTGCTGTGGGATTATTGGGTGAGCACAAAAAGAGGATCTTCGTATGTTCGCTGGCCTTATTCAGGATATCTGTCACATCAAGCTGGAAATCGGCCGTCAGGTTCGACTCCACCACACTCACATTATTGATACCGGCTGATACCTTGTACATACCATAAGTCGGAGGAGTAATGAGAATGGAATCTTTTCCCGGTTCACAAAATATTCGAATCAGAAGGTCAATCGCCTCATCACTGCCAACACCTATAAATACATTTTCTCTTAGAACATGCCTGTAACCGGCAATTTTTTGCCTGAGCTCATCATGCGCCGGAGTTGGATATCTGTGAAGATTGAGCTGGTTTCGAACGGGGGAACCAAGAGAGTTTTCGTTGGCATCAAGCAATAAACCTTTATCGAAATCGTCGCGTGCACTTCTGTAGGGCTTGAGGTCACGGATATTCGGACGCACGAATGAATCGATATTATCTATCTTTGACATTTTAGAATCAGTTTATCTGGTAAAATCGATTGATTTACCGGTCGTTTATGGATCAAGTTTTTTTAATCGGATTGAAACTGCGTTTTTGTGTGCATCAAGTCCTTCCATATCTGCAAGTTTTTCAACGGTGGGCCCGAGGGATTGTAATCCTTCCGGTGTGGCCTGTTGAATTGTGATATTTTTTTGGAAACTGTTCAGTGAAACTCCGCTATACATCCGGGCATATCCGTAAGTCGGAAGAGTATGATTGGTTCCGGATGCATAATCGCCGAGGCTTTCCGGGGTATTAGCTCCGAGAAATACCGAGCCTGCATTTTGGATTTGATCAATCAGTGATTCAGCTTCATTACTATTAATTATCAGATGCTCGGGGGCATAATGATTAGAAAATTCAATAGCCTCATTCATGTTATTCACACTGAGAATAAAACTGTGTGCAAGTGCTGCTTCGGCTATCCCGGACCTGGTGAGCCGTTTCAGTTGAGAGTTCAGGTGCTTTTCAAGGAGTTCCGAATCAAATCCATCAATTGCAACCAGTACAACCTGGCTGTCTTCTCCATGCTCAGCCTGTGAGAGCAGGTCGGCTGCAACAAACTCAGGATCCGCATTTTTATCCGCTATCACAAGTACTTCAGATGGGCCGGCAGGAAGATCGATTGCTACTATGGCGTCGCTGTTCTGCAGAATCATTTTTGCTGCAGTAACATATTGGTTGCCGGGGCCAAAAATTTTATCAACCTTCGGAACTGATTCAGTTCCAAAAGCCATAGCTGCAATGGCCTGAGCGCCGCCGGCTTTCAGGATTGCGGCCGCACCGATCTTTTGTGCGATATAAACAATTGAATCAGGAATTTTACCGTTTACATCAGGTGGTGTTGCTATAATGATTTTACTGCAACCGGCAATAGAAGCCGGGACCCCGAGCATGATCGTTGTTGAAGGCAGCGGAGCGGTACCACCGGGGATGTAAAGTCCGACTCTTTCAATCGGCCTCGTTATTCTACTGCATATGACTCCCGGCATGGTTTCGACCCTTAGGTCAGCGGCCATTTGTTCTTTATGAAACCGTTGAACATTTCTTATCGAAACATCAATGGCATTCATCTCTGCAGCAGTAAGCGTGTAATCAAGGTCGAAAGGATTGGCAATCAGCTCGTCAATTTCAATGTTGTCAAATTTTTTGGTAAAAAAATTAACCGCCTGGTCACCGTCACGCTTCACCTTATCGATTATTGGTTTTACCTGTTCGGCGACGGTCTCGAAATCCAGTTTCGGACGCTGACAGAGTTTGTTTATTTCAGCTTCAGAAAGATCAGTATAATTATAGGTTTTCATGTTTATCAAGAATTTATGCAATCATACTGTCAATCGGCAGCATCACTATTCCGGATGCGCCGGCTTCCTTCAATCTCTCCATGACCTGCCAGAAGGTGGTTATCGGAATGACAGTATGAATGGCTACCATTCCTTCATCTGCAAGAGGAACAATCGTCGGGCTTTTCAATGCAGGTATGATTTTCCTGATTTCAGGGATAGCTTCTTCAGGAGCATTCATCATCAG
>SL_3KL_010_SEDDRAFT_10000475_pt1 | contig 32956 bp, 28 predicted proteins | sample SodLakKL_010_SED_2_FD_10381 | JGI IMG/M metagenome (IMG submission 10381)
CCTCCCTGAGTGTGCTTACTGAGCCATTCCTGCCCCAATCGGCGGGCAGGCTGAAAAAGTTCCTCAACCTGGGTGAAATAGCGTGGGACCGGGCAGGCGAAGAAGATCTGGTTCCGGCGGGACATGAGATTGGCACGGGTGAGCTGTTGTTTGAGAAGGTTGCTGATGAGGAGATCGAAAAGCAGATAAACAAATTACTGGCTACCAAAGAGCAAAATGAAAACAAAACTTTAAACCTGTTACCGCTGAAAGATAATATAAATTATGAGCAGTTCTCTGCAATGGATATACGCACCGGCACTATTTTAAGTGCCGAGAAGGTAGCAAAAACCAAAAAGCTGCTGAAACTCACCATAGATACCGGTATTGATAAAAGAACTGTGGTATCGGGCATTGCAGAGTGCTTTGATCCCGGGGAGCTGACTGGCAAGCAGGTATCCATACTTGTGAACCTGGAACCGAGAAAGATCAGGGGCATTGAATCCCAGGGCATGATCCTGATGGCAGAAGATCCCCAGGGAAACCTGGTCTTCATCTCTCCTGCCGGCACCAGTGAAAACGGATCGGTAATCAGGTAGAGTCCGCTGGCGGATATTATGGACAGACAATAACTATCTTGTAAGGATCCAGGCATCCCTTTTGCCTGCCATTGTCCTTACCTGCGTCAGCATCTGCCTTGCTTCGCCCCTGTTCGGAGTAGAATAGAGGGTGACATAGATCAGAGATCCGTCAGGATCAATGACCTGACTGCTGTACCCCTCCTGCTGAAGTTGCTCTTTCAGTACATTTGCATTCTGGTTGCTTCTGAAGCTTCCCGCAACGATATAATGCACCCGTCCGGCCTCAGGCTCCGCAACTGATTCACGAGCCTCCCCGGCAACTTGCCTGGTTTCAATTTCACTGTCCGGGGCGACAATCTCTTCAGTAACAGGAGTCACAATATCTGCAATCTCTTCCAGGTCTGTCTCCTGAACAGTTAAAGCCTGTTCTGCCGAAGGAACCGGCTGATCCGGCAATACTGACTCTTCATCAGCAATGCGGTCGGCAACGGCTGCATCCGGTACCTGTACAGCAGACGGCTCCTGGTAAATCAGGGCCCTTTGCTGGCTGGTCATCTCCTCAAGTGCGCCGGCAACAGGGGAGTCGGCACTGTAGTCGGTCTCCCGGGTAACCGGAGTGGTTTTAATACCCGAATCAACAACCGCACTGAATGGATTCAGGGAGGAGAGATCAAAACTGAACTCCCTTATAAAATTTGTGTTAATGGCACCCCAGCTGAGCGCAGCCAGAAGGGGAATAGTAACTGCTGCATACCGGAGCAACCTTTTTGCCCTGTCTGAAATAGCCGGCCTCCCGGTCTCACTGATTTTTTTATGTATCTTCCTGACGGGTTCAACATTCTCAATAGCAGGAAAACGGAAGAAAGAGAGTCCGTAAGCATCGGTCAGGAAATTGGCTGACGGATCAGGATCAAACTGCAGATTGCCGGCTTTGTCGGTTCCAAAAAGGCCGATCCCCTCGAAATGCACAACCCTGCCCTCATCAAGCCTGCGGTTCACATCATCAACGAAAGAGGTCACTATCTTTCTGACATCCACATAGTTCATCGATAACCTGGCAGACAGGTAACTGATCAGAAGGCCGTCATTATGATCGAGGCGGGCATTGAACCCGACTTCCCTGGCGGGCGGATATAAACTGTTGGTAGTCCTGTCAATCCGCGCCGACCGGTCATTGGTTACAAATCCCCCGAATCCGGGCACCACAACACAATCATGATGGTAGAGCAGGTCTCTGATATGATTTACTAGTTCCAAAACTAACGGTTTTTATTTATATAAAATCAACTGCTTTAGAAATGCAGCTTTCATAATAAGCTATCCATACAAAAGTAAAGAATAATTCCATTATTTAACCCGTGACTGACGCATTTTTTTTAACTTTGCTACCTGCCGTGAAAATAGCGGAAATCAAGTTATGGAAAAAATTCAGATGGTAGACCTTTTCGGTCAGTACAAAAAGATCAGTCATGAAATTGATGCAGCCATAAATAAAGTGATCGAATCGAGTGCCTTTATCAAGGGACCCGAGGTAATCGCTTTTCAGAGAAACCTGGCTGAATACCTCGACACAAACCATGCAATAACCTGCGGCAACGGAACAGACGCATTACAGATCGCCCTTATGGCTCTTGAGCTGGAGCCGGGAGATGAGGTTGTCACCAGCCCCTTTACCTTTATTGCCACGGTGGAGGCCATAGCGCTTCTGGGACTAAAACCGGTGTTTGCCGATGTTTGTCCCCGCTGTTTCAACATAGAAGCAGCGGAAATTGAGAAGGTGATAACCGGAAAGACCAGGGTGATCCTGCCTGTCCATCTATATGGCCAGTGCGCCAACATGGACGGTATCATGGAGATTGCCGGGAAAAATAAACTGAAAGTTATTGAAGATGCCGCCCAGGCACTGGGAAGTGCTTACAGCTTTACCGGCGGACTCACGAAAAAAGCAGGCACAATAGGTCATATAGGCTGCACAAGTTTCTTTCCGTCCAAAAACCTCGGCTGTTATGGTGACGGCGGTGCAATGCTTACCAACGATCCTGCACTGGCAGAGAAGATGCAGGCCATTACACATCACGGGTCAAAGGTCAAATATTACCACGATATGATCGGGGTCAATTCCAGGCTCGACACCATGCAGGCTGCCATTTTAGATGTCAAGCTCAGGTACCTGGATAAATACAACGATGCCAGGGCCCGTGCGGCAGAGTTCTATGACAGGTCCCTTTCGGGAATAGAAGGGCTGATCCTGCCCAAACGCAACAGGCACTCGACCCACATTTTTCATACATATACAATAAAAACCGGTATCGCCCACAGGGATCCGTTGCGTGAATACCTGAAAGAAAAGGGAATCCCTACCATGGTATACTATCCTGTTCCGATGCATCTGCAGAAAGGCTATTCATACCTGGGCCACAGCAAAGGAGATTTCCCTGTTTCGGAAGAGCTGTGTCATTCGGTACTTTCCCTGCCCATGCATACCGAACTTACGGAAGATCAGCTTGAGTATATCTGCAACTCCCTGGCCGGATACTTTAAGACCATATAGACAATGACAAAAGGAGAAAAAAACTACCAGGCACATGAAACTGCAGTGATCGATGAGGGTTGCAGCATTGGTGCCGGGACACGTATCTGGCATTTTTCACATATAATGCCGGATTGTGTGATTGGCCGGAACTGTAACCTCGGACAGAATGTGGTAGTATCGCCCGGGGTGGTTCTTGGCAATAATGTAAAGGTGCAGAACAATGTCTCCATCTATACCGGGGTGATCTGCGAAGACGATGTGTTTCTTGGTCCCTCGATGGTGTTTACCAACATTGTCAATCCGAGAAGCGCCGTGGTGAGAAAAGATCAGTATGTCAAAACTATTGTCGGAAAGGGAGCCAGCATAGGTGCAAATGCAACCATAGTCTGCGGCAACAATATAGGGTCATTTGCCTTTATAGGTGCCGGGGCGGTCATAACCAGGGAGGTTAAACCCTATGCACTCGTTGTTGGCAATCCTGCCCGGCAGGCAGGCTGGATGAGTGAATACGGACACAGGCTTGTTTTTGACGATACCGGTATTGCCGTGTGTCCTGAGAGCAAAGAGAGTTACATCCTGGAAAATGACCGGGTAACCAGGAAAGAATGATGAACAGGCCTGTTCTGGTAATTTTGATTCACCAATTTATTAATTTTGAAAATTTTAACTATACAGTAAATATATCCTGAAATACCATGTCAGAAAAACCTTTAAACTTTGCCATGATCGGTGTTGCCGGTTATATTGCCGTAAGGCACCTTCAGGCGATTAAAGAGACCGGCAACAGGCTCCTTGCCACACTCGATCCGTTTGACAGTGTCGGCACTATAGACAGCTATTTTCCGGAAGCCGACTTTTTTGTTGAATTTGAGAGGTTCGACAGGCACATCGACAAACTGAAGAGGGTAGGAACAAGTATCGATTATGTTACCATCTGCTCCCCGAATTATCTGCATGACTCACATATCCGCTTCGCAATGCGCCAGGGAGCCGATGCAATATGTGAGAAACCGGTGGTCCTGAACCCGTGGAACCTCGATGCCCTCGGAGAGATAGAGAAGGAGACGGGTAAAAAGATCTTCAACATATTACAGCTAAGGCTGCACCCTGCAATAATCGAACTGAAAAAGAAAGTTGAAGAGGGCCCTGAAGACAAGGTTTACGATATAGACCTTTCATATATCACCAGCCGGGGCCACTGGTACCATATATCATGGAAAGGAGACATCCAGAAGTCGGGCGGGGTGGCAACAAATATTGGTGTCCACTTCTTCGATATGCTCACCTGGATATTCGGACCGGTACAGGAAAATATAGTGCATCTGTCCGACAGCCGCCGTGCGGCCGGCTTTCTTTCGCTCGAAAAGGCAAGAGTGAGATGGCTGCTGAGCATTGATCAGGAAGATCTTCCGCCGGAGATAAAAAAACGAAACCAGCGCACATACCGTTCGGTTTCTATCGACCGGGAGGAGATTGAATTCAGTGAAGGTTTTGCCGAACTGCACACAAAGACATACAGGCAAATCCTGGCAGGTGAGGGATTCGGGCTTGAGGAGGCAAGGCGTTCCATAGAGACGGTCTATACCATCCGGAATTCAAAACCTGCAGGACTGAGGGGTGAGTACCATCCCTACCTGAAACAACTAATTAAAGATTGATGTATAACATGTTTTGCCGGATTTATTCTTTTAACAATAAACGATAAAAGGATCGCGACCGGTAGTATTGGGACAGAATCATTAATGAATTTATCAACTAATCAATAATTACTAATTATCCGTTAAATAATATGTACGAAGAACTGATTGCAAAAAAAAAGAAGATCTCGCTGATCGGACTGGGTTATGTGGGCCTGCCAATTGCACTGGAGTTTGCAAAAAAGGTGCCGGTGGTCGGGTTTGATATCAAGCCCGAACGTATTGAAATGATGAAAAACAGGATAGACCCGAGCCGTGAACTCGATCCGTCGGCCTTTGAAGGATGCGACATATTCTTCACCGCCAATCCCGAAGATCTCAGGGAAGCTGATTTCCACATCGTGGCAGTACCCACACCTATAGACGATCATAATCTGCCCGATCTCACTCCTGTCCTTAAGGCATCGGAAACAGTAGGGAAGATCCTGAAAAAAGGTGATTACGTGATATATGAATCGACGGTGTACCCCGGATGTACAGAAGAAGACTGTATTCCCGTGCTCGAACAGCACAGCGGACTGAAATTCATTGCCGATTTCAAGGTGGGATTCTCACCCGAGAGGATAAATCCTGGTGATAAGGAGCATACACTTACAAAAATAGTAAAAGTGGTTTCCGGCTGCGATGATGAGTCGCTCGATAACATTGCAAAAACCTATGAGCTGATTATTGAGGCGGGAGTGCACAGGGCAAGCTCTATAAAGGTTGCCGAAGCGGCAAAAATAATCGAGAATACACAGAGGGATATAAACATCGCCTTTATGAATGAACTATCGATGATCTTTAACAAGATGGATATAAACACCCATGAGGTACTGGAAGCAGCAGGCACAAAATGGAATTTCCTCAGGTTCTATCCCGGACTGGTGGGGGGGCACTGTATAGGCGTTGATCCATATTACCTTACATACAAGGCCAAGGAGTTCGGATATCACGCACAGATAATCAATGCCGGCCGCTATATTAATGACTCGATGGGCAGGTATATTGCCAGGCAGACACTCAAAAGGCTCAGCTCACTCGACAAGAATATCAAAGAGACCCGGATACTGATCATGGGCGTTACCTTCAAGGAGAATGTGAGTGATATCAGGAACTCCAAGGTGGCCGATGTATACAACGAGTTAAAAGCATACGGGATTAAAAATATCGACGTTGTAGATCCCCATGCTTCGTCAGAAGAAGTATTGGAAGAGTATGGCTTCGGACTGAAGGAGGAGCCCTCGGAGAAATATGATGCCATAATAATTGCTGTTAACCATCAGAAATACCTTGATATGTCGCTCGGCGATTTTAAATCGCTGATTAACAGCACTGCAGTTATCATTGACGTAAAAAGCATTTACAGGGATCTGTTTTCGCAGCAGCAGGACGGAATTTCGTACTGGAGTCTGTAATAAAGAATATAATATGGACACTATACTAGTCACAGGCGGAACGGGATATATAGGATCTCACACGGTTGTTGAGCTGATAAACGAAGGATACAGGGTGGTGATTGCCGACAACCTGTCAAATTCTGATATAGGTGTACTCGACGGAATCGAAGCTATAACAGGTGTGAGACCCGGTTTTGAGAAGATTGATCTTTGTGACGGCACAGCGCTGAGGGAGTTTAGCCTCAGGCACAGTGAGATAAAGGCGGTTATCCACTTTGCAGCCTCCAAGGCCGTTGGCGAATCTGTCGAAGAACCTCTCCTGTACTATCGTAACAACCTTGTTTCGCTTATGAACCTGCTGGAAGAGATGCAGCAGAGGTCAGTCAGCAACCTGGTTTTTTCCTCCTCCTGTACCGTTTACGGGCAACCCGACAAGCTGCCGGTAACAGAATCGGCCCCGGTAAAAAAAGCGGAATCACCTTACGGAAATACCAAGAAGATATCGGAAGACATAATATCAGACTGCATAAAATCAAATTCGTCTCTTAAATCAATTTCGCTCAGATATTTCAACCCTATAGGGGCGCATCCTTCGGCGCTGATCGGCGAACTTCCCAGGGGGGTTCCCGATAACCTTGTCCCATTTATTACACAAACTGCCTCGGGACTGCGAAAAGAGCTTAAGGTTTTCGGAAATGACTATAATACTCCCGACGGCTCCTGCATAAGAGACTACATTAATGTAACCGATCTGGCCAGGGCTCATGTGGTGGCAATTAAAAGACTCCTGGAGAACAAAATCAGAGAGAATTACGAAGTGTTCAACCTTGGTACGGGTAGAGGAGTGTCGGTGCTTGAAATGATCAGAACTTTCGAAAAGGTCAACTCATTAAAGTTAAATTACAGCATTGCAAGCAGAAGGCCAGGAGATATTGAGCAGGTCTGGGCAGACACCACCCTGGCAAACAGGGAGCTAGGCTGGAAGGCAGAAAGCAGCCTCGAAGAGACCCTGGTCTCGGCATGGAAATGGGAGCAAAATTATCGTAACAAACAAAAATGAAACAAAAAACAGTACTGATAACGGGAGGTGCCGGGTTTATTGGCTCGCATGTAGTCAGGCGGTTTGTGAAGTCATATCCTGATTACAGGATAGTCAACCTTGACAAACTTACTTATGCCGGTAACCTTGATAATCTGAGTGATGTCGACCAATACAGGAATTACGGTTTTGTAAAGGGAGATATAACAGATGCCTGCTTTATAGATGAGTTGTTTGAGAACCATTCATTCGATGCAGTTATCCACCTGGCAGCCGAATCTCATGTTGACAGGTCAATCAGCGGACCAATGGAGTTTATCAGCGCAAATATAATAGGTACCGTCAACCTGCTGAATGCTGCAAGGGACAATTGGGACGGCAATATGGGGGAGAAACTTTTCTGCCACATATCAACCGATGAAGTGTACGGCTCTCTCGGCGATAATGGATTATTTACAGAAGAGACTGCATACGATCCCCGCAGCCCTTACTCCGCATCCAAAGCCGGCTCCGATCACATGGTAAGGGCCTGGCATCACACATATGGTATGCCGGTTATAATCTCAAACTGCTCCAACAACTACGGTCCCAACCAGTTTCCTGAAAAACTTATACCGCTTGCAATCAACAACCTGAAGAATGGTCAGCAGGTGCCCGTTTACGGGAAGGGTGAAAATATAAGAGACTGGCTGTATGTGGAGGATCATGCAGCTGCAATAGATTTGCTATTCCATAACGGCATAACAGGAGAGACCTATAATGTTGGAGGGAATAACGAATGGAGAAATATTGACCTCATAAGAATGCTTTGCGAAATAATGGATAAAAAACTGGACCGTGTGCCGGGAACATCTTCAGATCTGATTACTTTTGTCAAAGACCGGGCAGGTCATGACCTACGGTACGCCATAGATAATACAAAAATTACCACAGAGCTGGGATGGAAACCATCGGTTAGCTTTGAGCAGGGTCTGGAGAGGACGGTGGACTGGTACCTTGAGAATGAGAAGTGGCTGAAGGCCGTGTTAAGCGGCGAGTATAAATCTTATTACAATAAACAATACAGGGAGCGCTGACAACCTGCAGGCCCCCTTCAGACTATTATGCCTCACATCTGTAATTAGTGTCGGGTATAAATAATCTCCAGCGTGGGACCACCGGAGGGATGGCCGACGCCCCTCAACACGGCCCTGTTTGGTGTAATAGCCGACTGCCGGACAGCTACGTAAAGCGAATTATCAGCATTATCACCACGCACAACGGACTGAACCCAGTTGGTAATATTAGCACTGTAATATCCTTGTTCAGCATTATAGGCACCACCGAAATAACTTTCTCCCAGTCCGAGATCAATTACCCCGAGAAGATTCCCGTTAATATCCTTTTGCAACAGCGATATCCTGGCAGGCACAGGGTATTTGCCGTCACTGGTTGTCGTCTCTTCAACCGGCAGATAGATTTTTGCCGAATTTATGCTGACCGGCATTGAATCGCGCCATGTGTGCAGGTAGTCAAAATCAAGGCGGCCCATAGCACCGGCTGCACCCTGCAGATAATAAACAGTATCCTCGTCTCCGGTTTGCCCGGGCTCCCTGGTGAAAGCAGCCTCAGAATAGTCATGACTGAACAGGTTAACCCTGTTGGCCCCCTCATTTATTATATAATCATAACGAAAGCTTGTGTCGGGTTCAGCATTCCTGTAAAAAAGTGATAGTTTGGAATGGGTGTTATTAAGGTTGATTGAATAGACCGATCCGTTGCCTTCTAACTGTTCAGCCTTAACGTACAATCCTTTAAAATAACTGATAAACTGGCCAAGTGATTGTGTTGCGGAATCGGGTGCATTGACAAGCTTATCATGAAATCTTGTACTTGTAACAGGTATTCTGATGAGTGTATCACCTTCCTGGGGACTGATGGTATGCCGTGCCAGCACATCGGCTTCCGGTGCAAAATTTGCCGGATCAACGTTTGAGTAATAGTTTGTTTCGAAATCGATCATTTCAGTAATTTCGTAAACCGTGATCTCCTGTGGACCTGTTTCACCCCCGTGCACACCCGTGTAGACAAGATAAAGTATCATTGAATCGGCAACAGGTTCATCCCCGAAATCAATAGTACCAGCAATACCGACCTGTGTCACAAAAGAGGCAGAGAGTCTTCCGAACAACGGATCATCATGCACACCGAGCAATGACCTTGACTGCCCGACAGAAACAACGGAATCAGATGTTTCCACCGATGTACTTATCATATCATCCTGGTAGGACATTATCCTGAAACGGTCTGACTGTGGCTGAACCTCAAGACCTATAAAACTGGACTCCTCACAGGAGGATAAGAAGAGTATTACGGTAAGCAGAAAAGAAAAGAAAACTGAAAAGGGAGCTGCAGGCAAAGATCTCCGTAAGCGGGTAAAAATATCACTTTGACACATTAAAAGATCCGTTTAGTATATTATCATAAAAGTCTGAATAGAAATCAACGTATTGTTCCACTGATTGGTATTCCAGAACCGGGTTTTTTTTCTTTAAAACATGATTTTTCAATACAGGGTCAATTTTCTCCGAACCAAAAATAACTCCGTCAGAATTATCAATAGCCAGTTTTGAAAGATTGATGAAATCAGGGGGACTGAGTACATTGATATCTTTATCGGTAATGCCCTCAATCATCAGCTTCCTTCTGAAATTTTTATTGAGAGGGTCGGGAAAACTATCGTTATAAATTGAATATATGATCCTGGATTGCTGGAACAGCGGATCTTCCCGGTATGCTCTCTTAAGGTATAACGGTACAAGTGCGGTAAACCAGCCGTGACAATGAACAATATCAGGAGCCCATCTCAACTTTTTAACTGTTTCCAGCACCCCGCGTGCAAAAAATATCAGCCTCTCATCATTATCAGGAAAATAAACGCCGTTTTCATCTGCCAGTGTGCTTTTACGGTGGAAATAATCTTCATTGTCAATAAAGTAAACCTGCATCCTGGCACACTGGATAGAGGCAACCTTGATGATAAGAGGATGATCGGTGTCATCTATAATAAGGTTCATCCCTGAAAGGCGTATTACCTCATGAAGCTGATTCCTCCTTTCATTAACACATCCGTACCTTGGCATAAAGGTGCGTATCTCCCGCCCTCGTTCCTGAACGCCCTGCGGAAGATTTCTCCCAATAACAGACATCTCACTATCTGGGAGATAAGGACTGATCTCCTGTGAAATGTAAAGAACCTTGGTCTTTTCCATTGAACAACCTCAATTATATAAATATGAAACATCCGGCAGCTTTACGAAGGAATACCTTGAGAAAACCGGTATGCTTCAAGGTTTTGAACAGTGATCCTTTTAAAACGGCAGGCTTTTACCGGTATTCCCGTATGTGCCCGCCCAGGTCAATAATTACGACTGCAAAGATAATAAAAATATTCGATACCTCAATCGGATGTATATATCTAATTGCTTATAAATAAAAATGGTGCCTGCAACAGCAGGGCGGTCTTTAATTAAAAATATGAGTATCTTCGCAGCGTTATTATTAAAAAGAATGCTTATAGCCAGAACACGTAAGGAGTTAGACAGCTTCTTTGGCAGAGCCGGAAGAGAAAACCGGACTTTGGGGCTTGTTCCTACCATGGGAGCTCTCCATCAGGGACACATGTCTCTTGTAAGTTGCTGTAACTCCGAAAATGATGTAACCGTGGTATCGGTATTTGTTAATCCAACTCAGTTCAACGACCCGAAAGACCTGGAAATCTATCCGAGGGACCTGGAAAAAGATATCACTATGCTCAGTGGTTCAGGATGCGATGTTGTATTCGCTCCTGATGTGGAGACTATCTACCCGGAACCGGACAACAGGGTTTTTAATTTCGGTCCGCTGGAGAGGGTGATGGAAGGGAAATTACGACCTGGTCATTTCAATGGCGTTGCACAGGTGGTGAGCCGGCTTTTTGAGCTGGTAAAACCCGACCGGGCCTATTTTGGCAAAAAGGATATCCAGCAGCTTGCAATCATCCGGAAACTGACCGCTTTAACCGGACTGCCGGTTGAGATCAGAGGATGTGATACTTTGAGGGAGAATGACGGACTGGCTATGAGTTCACGAAATATGCTTCTTACCGGTGAGCAGAGGAAAAATGCTGCCATCATTTACAGGACACTCCGGGAAGCTACTCTTAAGAAGGAACTGGGAGTGGACCAGCTTAAAACCTGGATTGCAGATACTATAAACAGCAATACCTTACTGAAGGTAGAATATGTGGAGATCGCAGGGAGCAGCGACCTGCAGCCGGTCACCCACTGGGCAGGAAGTGAAGCGGAACTGGTAATTTGTGTTGCCGTACGTGCCGGTAACATTCGTTTGATCGATAATGTTTTTTTTTCTAATTTTGTATTGTTATGATGATAGAGATTCTGAAATCAAAAATTCACCGGGTAACCGTTACAGAAGCCAACCTCAATTATGTAGGCAGCATTACCATTGACCAGGACCTGATGGAGGCAGCAAACCTGATTGAAAACGAAAAAGTGCAGGTTGTGAACATCAATAATGGTGAGCGGCTTGAAACATACGTCATAAAGGGTGACAGAGGGAGCGGACAAATTGGAATGAATGGTCCTGCTGCCCGTAAAATGGCTGTCGGCGACATCATAATTATCATCTCCTATGCAATGATTGACAGCCGGGAAGCACGCGCTTTCGAACCCCTTCTGGTTTTTCCCGACACTCTTACAAATAAACTGATTCCCGGGTAATTGAAAGAAAGTATACTAAAAACTGCCAGGATACTCCTTTTCCTGTTGATCGGGATTTTTTTGCTATATATTGCTTTCAGGGACATAAGCATTGGGGAGCTGATCGTGGGACTAAAGTCTGCAAATTATTACTGGGTAGCGCTTTCACTCACATTTGCATTTCTGGCATTTTTAAGCAGGACATACCGGTGGATATTGCTTATCGAACCCCTGGGTTACAAGCCCTCACCAAAAAATACTTTTTTTGCATTAATGACTGGATACCTGGCAAATTTTATAATCCCCAGGATAGGAGAAGTGGCCCGTTGCAGCTCTCTGAAAAGCACGGAGCATATTCCTGCCGACTCCCTTCTGGGCACCGTGATAACCGAAAGGATAAGCGACCTCATAGCCCTTCTGTTTCTGCTGGTCTACATATTCTTTGTTAACATAGGATTCTTCGGTCATTTCATCTACAACAATATTCTGTTACCGTTTTATCTGAGAATTGCTTCCTGGCTGGAGTTTTCGGTTTTTATCTATGCTCTTGTATTTATATTCCTGCTTTCCCTGGTTCTGTCGTACAGGGTTATTGCCGGTTACCTCAGGAAATTCAACGTTTTCAGAAAAATTGAAAAAATTGCCGGAGGCATTATATCAGGCATGAAATCGGTAATGAAGTTGAAAAAGAAATTTCAATACATTATCCATACCGTTTTCATATGGCTGATGTACTATCTGATGACCTGGGCAATCTTTATGGCCCTGCCTGCAACAGCCGGCCTGGGAGGAAATGCGGTAATGTTTATCCTTGTAATCGGCGGACTCGGTATGGCAGTCCCCGTCCAGGGCGGAATAGGAGCCTATCACTGGATAGTAAGTGTGGGACTGGGCCTTTATGGCATATCCCGTGAAGACGGGCTTGTATTTGCTACCCTCTCACATGAGTCCCAGGCGTTGCTTATGATACTGCTCGGATCATTCTCAATGTTCATGGTATTCAGGTTATCAGGGAAAAAATCAAAGCCCGGTGGTCTGTTATCTCCTTCAACAATCAAACTTCCTGAAAATGGATAAACTTAAAACCATAAAGGCAAAGATCCTTTCCGGCAAAAAACTGAATCAAATACTGGCCTGCTGGAGGTTCAAAGATCTTACGATAGTTTTCACCAACGGATGTTTTGATATTTTGCACCGGGGTCATGTCGATTACCTGGCAAGGGCATCGGAGCTTGGTGAGATCCTGGTGGTCGGACTGAATACCGACCGCTCGGTAAGAAAAATCAAAGGACCTGACAGGCCCCTTCAGGATCAACAAAGCAGGGCTCTGCTGATTGCATCACTATTATTTGTTGATGCCGTGATACTGTTTGATGACGAAACACCGGCAGAGCTGATCCGGCAGGTCCGCCCGGCTGTGCTTGTAAAAGGAAGCGATTACAAACCGGAGGAGATCGTGGGATATGATATCGTAACGGAATATGGCGGCAGGGTTGAAAGTCTTGACCTGGTTGAAGGATACTCCACTTCAGGAATAGTTGAGAAATTGAACGTGAAGCCCGGCGACAAGGGTAACCGGTAAAAGGTAAAATTTATTATAAGCATATATTTGCTGATATGGCAAAATCAAAAACGGTATATTTTTGTCAAAATTGCGGGGTGGAGTCCCCGAAATGGATAGGGCGCTGCCCTTCCTGCGGCGAATGGAACAGCTATGTGGAGGAGGTTATCTCAGGTGGCTCAAAAAAGTATCAGCCGTCTGAAAGGCAGGCATCGGTGCCAAGGCTTGTCTCTGAAATCTCATCTGTCGATCAGCCGAGGATTAATACCCACAGCCGGGAGTTTAACCGTATCCTGGGAGGGGGTATAGTGCCGGGATCGGTAATACTTCTTGGAGGTGAACCCGGCATAGGCAAATCTACGCTTGCCCTGCAGGTAGCTATGAATATGCCACTTGTTAAAACTCTATATATTTCAGGCGAAGAAAGCAGCAGGCAGATAAAATTGCGGGCCGACCGGATTTCGCAGGGACAAGGCGACTGCTATATTTTGTGTGAAACAAACCTTGAGGCTATCCGTTCTCACCTGGAGAAGGTGGAACCGGGACTGGTTATAATAGATTCGGTGCAGACGTTGCAGACCGACAATATTGATTCACCCTCGGGAAGTGTTTCGCAGATAAGAGAGTGTGCGGCGGGATTGCTGCGTTTTGCAAAGGAATCAGGCACCCCCCTAATGCTTATCGGACATATTACAAAAGAGGGCAGCCTTGCAGGCCCGAAGGTACTCGAACATATAGTAGATGTTGTGCTCCAGTTTGAGGGGGACCATAACCACCTGTACCGTGTTCTGAGATCATCCAAAAACCGTTACGGGTCAACCTCAGAAATAGGCCTTTACGAGATGCAGGGCAACGGGCTCAGAGAGGTTGACAATCCCTCGGAAATACTAATCACCCATCATGAGAACAGTATGAGCGGGATTGCCATATCGGCAATGGTTGACGGCATGAGGCCGTTTCTCATCGAAATACAGGCACTGGTAAGCACTGCGGCCTACGGAACGCCCCAACGATCCTCCACTGGTTTCGACCTGCGCCGTCTCAGCATGCTTCTGGCAGTACTTGAAAAAAGAGCAGGCTTCAGACTGTCGGCAAAGGATGTTTTCCTGAATGTTGCCGGCGGACTAAAGGTGACTGATCCGGCAACCGACCTGGCAGTGATTTGCGCCATACTCTCATCCGACACCGATCTGCCGGTTGCCACAGATGTCTGTCTTGCCGGCGAAGTGGGACTCTCGGGAGAGATAAGACCTGTTGGGCGGCTTGAACAGAGAATTGCCGAAGCCGAAAAGATGGGATTCAAAAAGATGGTGATCTCCTCATTCAACAAGAAAGATGGCCTTAAAAAGCAGGCTGGTATTGAGATCCTGCGTGCCGGAAAGGTGGAGCAGCTCATAAAAATGATACTCAGGCCCTGAGGAGGACTAAACGTGAATCAACACCGTTTAAGGGCAGACAATGCATAACAAGGCTTTTGTTGCCAGGGTCAACTGCTTGCTTTTCTCCGAAAGGGGGACTATAACAGGAACATAATAATAAAATGGAAAATCGGGCCCGTTTAACAAAATGAACCGGATATTTTCAAATCTGATCAGTACAGGAATTCGTTGTACTGCCATGACGGATCGGTACGAAATTCCCTGTCGCAGTTCAGGTTTATACTGAACCCGGGAGGCGCTTCAAACCTATCCTCCTCGGTAATTCCAAGCGATTCATCCGCATAGACCTTCTCCAAAAAAAGAGCCCATATCGGAAGAGACATATTGGCCCCCTGGCCCTGTGAAATATTGTTGAACCTTATACCGCGATCCTCTCCTCCTGTCCACGCTCCTCCTACAAGGTGCGGAACAACCCCTATAAACCAGCCGTCGGAAAAGGCCTGGGTTGTACCTGTCTTTCCGCCCATCTCACCTCTGAAACCGTACGTTCCCCTTAACCGGCGTCCTGTTCCTTCATTGACCACCGATCTCAGAAGACTTATCATCAGGTATGCCGCCTGCTCCGATATCGCCTCTTCCATTCTCGGCTGAAACTCAGCAAGGATGTTTCCATGCTGATCCTCAATCCTGGTAACCATGACAGGTACATTGTACACCCCCTGGTTTGCATAGGTGGAAAAGGCTCCTACCATTTCATACAATGATATATCTGAGGTTCCCATAAAAATCGACTGTACCGGGTCCAGGTGACTCCGGATGCCCATCTTGCGGGCTACCTCTATAACAGCATTAGGATTAAACTGTTTCATCACATAGGCCGATATCTGGTTTACCGAATTGGCCAGTCCCCACTTAAGTGTTACCATCTGTCCGTCATAATCGGTGGGGCCGGCATTTTTCGGGGTCCAGATCGAATCGTTAACCTCGAAGGAATATGGAACATTTGCAGCCAGGTCGCAGGGTTCAAATCCCTCAGACATGGCCAGCGTATAGAGGAAGGGCTTGAAAATGGAGCCTACCTGGTTCTTCCCTAGCTTGACATGGTCAAATTTGAAATGCCTGAAATCGGGCCCTCCCACATATGCCCTTATATGTCCGCTATGAGGATCCATGGCCATAAATCCGGATCTCAGAAATGTCTTGTAATACCTTATCGAATCTATCGGTGTCATCACCGTATCAATATCCCCCTCCCAGGAAAATACCCTCATGGATGTTGGTGTGTTGAATATCTGTGTGATTGTATCCTGCGAAACACCTGCCCAGTTAAGCCGCTGGTAGCGATCGGTACGTCTCATAGACCGTTCCATGTTGAGATCCACCTGCTCGGCAGTAAGATCATCAGAAAAGGGGCTGCGCCTGTAAGTCCTCTGTACACGTTCAAAAGCTCCCTGCAGATTCTTGCCGAGATGCTCATCCATAGCCTCCTCTGCATACTCCTGCATACGTGAATCGATTGTGGTATGTATCCTCAGTCCGTCACGATAAAGACTGTAGTTGGATCCGTCCGGCTTGAAATTTTTGTTTGTCCATCCATAGAGCGGGTTGTCAGCCCAGTCAAGCGAATCCTCTTTGAACCGTTCATAAAAAATATAATTCTCCCTTCTCGGCTCCCTTGCCGTTAGCGTGACCCTCAGGGTTTCACGGAAATGCCTTGCCAGTCCCACATTATGATCCTGAACCATATAATTCAGCTCAATAGGCAGTGCCGACAGGGAATCATAATCACTGTCGGATATGAAATCATACCTGTTGAGCTGGGTCAGGACCACATTTCTCCTGTTAACCGCCCTGTCATAATTCCTGGAGGGACTGAACCAGGAGGGAGCCTTCAATACCCCGACAAGAACTGCAGCCTCCTCAACCTTCAATGAATCAGGGGTAGTGTTAAAAAATGTCCTTGCAGCTGTTTTAATCCCGAATGAATGGCTTCCGAAATCTACCGTGTTGAGGTACATTACAATTATCTCATCCTTGGTATAGTTCCTCTCCAGCTTTACTGCCACTACCCACTCCTTGAATTTTGTAATACCAAGGTTGATCTTCCTGCTAATTCCAAACCGGTAGCTCGTGGTATCACGGGGAAAAAGGTTTTTGGCAAGCTGCTGGGTAATGGTGCTTCCGCCCCCTGCATCCTGCTGCAGAATAATAGATTTTATCGCCACCCGTGCCAGTCCCCGTGCATCAATCCCCGCATGATTGCGGAACCTGATATCCTCTGTTGCCAGCAATGCATTTACCACATTATCTGAAAGTTCGTCAAAATCAACATAGGTCCTGTTCTGAAGATAGTAATTGCCAAGTATCTCCCCGTCTGCCGAGAAAACCTGTGAAGAAAGGTTATTCTGAGGATTCTCCAGATCCTCGAAAGAGGGCATGAATCCCATCCTTCCGGTTGCAATAAGGGTGAAAATCAATGTCAGGAATACCAGCGGAAACAAAAACAGTCCCCAGATAACTGACAGATAGAGCTTTTTTTTCTTGATATTATTATTTTTTTCGTTGTCCATCACTGTTTTTAATATAGCTTTTGCCCGGTGATAAAAACCCGTCTTAACGGGCAGTCCCGTTTAAATATATTTATATATTATATATTATAATACGAAACTCCATATGGTAACCGGTGCAAAAATAGTAAATAATATTTATTAAAATTTTGACGTTACAATGCCAAATGCTTTACTTTGTGCATTTTTATTCTGTTTCTTTAATAGTTAACGAAATGGCAGTCAATCTTGTTATAGTTGAATCACCGGCAAAAGCAAAAACCATCGAGAAGTTTCTTGGAAAAGATTTTATCGTTAAATCAAGTTTCGGACATATAAGGGATCTTTCCAGAAAGAACTTTGGTATAGATATTGAGAACGGATATACACCGCAATACATTATACCGGAAGACAAAAAGAAAGTTGTCGACGATCTCAGAAAGAGTGCCGGGAAGGCCGAAACGGTATGGCTGGCCTCTGATGAGGACCGGGAAGGTGAAGCAATTGCATGGCACCTCATGGAAGTTCTTGAACTGGATCCCGGTAAGGTTAAAAGGATCGTTTTCCATGAAATAACCAAAGAGGCTATTTTAAAGGCAATAGCCAATCCGAGGCCTGTTAACCGGGAACTTGTTGATGCACAGCAGGCACGAAGAGTACTTGACCGCCTTGTCGGTTTTGAACTTTCACCGGTGCTCTGGAAAAAAGTCAAGCCTTCACTCTCGGCGGGCAGAGTACAGTCGGTGGCAGTCCGGCTTCTCGTTGAGCGGGAAAGAGAGATCATTTCCTTTAAAAGCTCATCAAACTACCGAATCACTGCATTGTTTGAGATTGAAAATGAAAAAAATGAAAAATCCGAACTAAAAGCAGAACTCCCGGCGAGATTCCCCACAAAGTCAAAAGCAATTGAATTTCTCAGGAAATGTGCCGGAGCTGAGTACGAGATTACAGACATTACCACAAAACCCTCAAAGAAATCACCGTCAGCACCCTTCACCACCTCCACCCTTCAGCAGGAGGCAGGCAGGAAGCTCGGATTTTCAGTATCGCAAACCATGGCGATTGCACAAAGGCTTTATGAGTCGGGGAAAATCACTTATATGAGGACCGACTCGCTCAATCTGTCTGATTCTGCAATTTCAGCAGCTTCTTCTCATATCATATCGGAGTTTGGCGAGAAATATCTCCGTACCCGGAAATACCAGACGAAATCGAAAGGCGCGCAGGAAGCGCACGAAGCAATTCGTCCCACCTATATGAATAATAAGGAGGAGGGTAGTAACCTGAATGAACAGAGGCTATATGAACTTATCTGGAAACGGACTGTCGCCTCGCAGATGAATGATGCACAGCTTGAGAAGACCAGCGTAAATATAAGCATTTCAGAAGCTGAAGAAAATTTTGTTGCCTCGGGCGAAGTTCTGCGGTTTGAAGGTTTTCTTAAAGTGTACCGTGAATCCAGTGATGATGAGCAGGAGGAAAACGGTAAAGGGTTGCTGCCGCCGCTAAATGAAGGAGATCAGTTAAAGGCACTGAACATTACCGCTACAGAACGCTTCACACAGCATCCTCCCCGGTATACCGAAGCCAGCCTGGTCAAGAAACTTGAAGAACTTGGTATTGGCCGGCCATCAACATACGCTCCCACAATATCCAACATACAGAACCGCGGATATGTGGTCAAGGAGGACAGACCGGGAAGGGAACGTAAATACACAGTTCTTGTACTTGACAGAAATGACTCTGTAAATGAGGAGACTCAGACTGAAGTAACAGGAAAAGAGAAGGCCAAATTATTTCCCAACGATATTGGCATGGTAGTGAACGATTTTTTGATGGACCATTTCAATGATATCCTTGATTATAATTTTACGGCAAGTGTCGAAAAAGAGTTTGATGATATAGCAGAAGGTAATCTTTCATGGCCCGATATGATAGACAAGTTTTACAATCCCTTCCATAAGAAGGTTGAAGACACCATTAAAACCTCTGAGAGAAACAAAGGAGAAAGAGCACTTGGAGTTGATCCGAAGAGTGGTAAAAATGTCTGGGTTAAAATAGGACGGTTCGGCCCTATGGCACAGATAGGTGATAACGATGAGGAGGAGAAGCCCCGGTTTGCCGGATTGCGGAAGGAGCAGCGCCTGGAATCCATAACACTTGAAGAGGCTCTGGATTTATTTATTCTTCCGAGGAAAATAGGCAATTATGAGGACAAGGAGGTGGTTGCGGGTATTGGACGTTTCGGCCCTTATGTTCGTCATGACAACAAATTTGTATCCCTGAAGAAAGATGTTGACAGCCCTTATACCATTGAACTTGACAGGGCTATTGAGCTGATCGAAGAAAAAAGAAAAGCGGAAAGGGAAAAAACGATTAAGGTTTTTGATGAGCCGGAGGGTTTGTCAATTCTTAATGGACGATGGGGGCCCTATATTTCATACCGGAAAGAGAACTACAAAATTCCCAAAAACATTGAACCTGAATCTCTCGACAGTGATGCCTGCCTTGAGATAATCAATAATCAGAAGGAGAAACCGTCAAGAAAAAAACCTGCAGGCAGAAAGAAACAATCAAAAAAGTAATCTCATAATGGAGCTGACCGACTATTTTGAACCGGTATCTGCTGATCAGGAATACCGGCTGGGTGAAAAAACCGCCTTTGGGAGCTTCGTCGACAAACATCTTCCAGGGGGTAATCTGCCGGAATGGGAGAAGGCGGATATAGCCATACTGGGACTCTCTGAATACCGGGGTGCCCACAAAGATAACTCTGATGATGCGGCATGCCAGGCGCGGAAATGTCTCTATGAGCTGGCGGCGACCGGCGGGCAGATGAAGGTTGCCGATCTGGGAAACCTGAGGTGCGGTAAAGTAATTGACGACAGCCTGGCAGCACTTCGCGACGTTATGGCCGAGCTGATGGCGAAGAACACATTTCCGGTTATTATTGGCGGGCATAAAAGCCTCACGCTGGCGATGTTCAGAGCTTATGAAGCCAACAATAAGACCATAAACATAACCGCAGTGGACAGCCGGCCGGGAATGGGCAGTGATCATTACAGCGGGATCGGAGTTACTGAACAGTCATATCTCAATTCAATCATAGCATCAAAATCTAAATATCTTTTTAACTACAGCAATATAGGGTACCAGTCCTGTTTCACCAACAGGGAAGAAATAAGACTGCTGGAAGACCTGATGTTTGACAGTTTCCGGCTTGGTGTGGCAAGGGATAACCTAAAGGAGACAGAACCGGTATTAAGGGATACGGACCTGCTTATGTTCAGCATGTCAGCCATCAGACAATCAGATGCACCAGCATCCCTGTCTCCCTCTCCAAATGGGTTTCCGGGAGAAGAGGTGTGCCAGCTTGCATGGTATGGAGGAAAAAGTGAAAGGGTGAGCAGCCTGGCTCTGTTTGACTGGTACGGAGAATACGATACCAGGTATCATACCGCACATCTTGCGGCACAGGTAGCCTGGTACTTTATTGACGGTTTCTATAAAAGAAAAGATGAATATCCTTTTAATCCTGCAAAAGAGTGTACCAAATTTATTGTTAACCTGACAGGAGCAGATAACGACATTGTATTCTATAAAAGTACCAGGAGTGAAAGATGGTGGATGGAAGTACCCTCATCCAGGCTGCCCAAAAGTATGATGGTGGCATGTTCGCATGAAGATTATCAGAATGCATGCAGGCAGGAGGTGCCGGAAAGATGGTGGCAGGTATTCAGGAAAATAAACTCGTAATTCGTTTCCCCGACGCTCTTAATATAAATAACACAGTTACCGGCCGGGTAAACTATAATAGAAATATAATTACCGGGATTTTTCCGGAAATACTTAATTATTTGTGTGAAATGGTTTTTTTTATTTTCTTTACAATCAACTATTAATATCAGCTGCAAAAATAATTGAGGCATCCGGTTTATATGAAAAGAATTTGTTGTCTTGTTTTTTTTATTCTGGTGGTTATACCCGGCTATGCTCAGCAGGACCCCCAGTTCAGTCAAAACATGTTCAATATTATGATGTTTAATCCGGGCTCTGTTGGTAGCAAAAATGCCATATGTGCAACTGCAATAAACCGGCAGCAATGGATGGGGTTTGAAGGTGCGCCCGTATCATCGGTGTTCACTGTAAATTCCCCTTTCAGACTTTTGGGCGCAGACCATGGAGCGGGACTTCATATTATGAGTGACGAGATAGGCTATGAAACAAACCTCAGCATTTACGCCTCATACGCATACCGGATGAATGCCTGGAACGGAAAACTTGGTATCGGTGCCGGATTCGGAATGATAAACTCTTCGCTTGATGCAGAGTGGACAATTCCCGGAGGAAATCCGGCAGGAGACCCTTCAATACCGGCAGGCAATGAAAGCGTTTTGACAATGGACTTCTCGGCAGGGTTATTTTATTATACAGAAGATTTGCATTTAGGAATTTCGGCAACACATGTTAATCAGCCGGCCATTGAGTACACTCCCCAGGCACAGCCTTTCCTCAGCAGGCACTATTACTTTACGGCAGGTTACGGATTATACCTTGACAACCCGTCATACAGGGTGCTTCCGAATATTCACCTGCAGTCTGACGGGGTTATGACCCAGCTCAACCTCGGCAGCATAGTGGAATATGATAACAAATTATGGGGAGGGATATTTTACAGGTTTGGAGCAGCTATTGTAGGGATGGCAGGTTTCGAGCTTTTTAACGGTATAAACATTGGTTATTCATATGATTTTTCGACAACGGCAATAATGAGTCATAACAAGGGGACACACGAATTTATGCTGAGATACTGTTTCGATCTTGGTGTTGACCGCAGTCCCCAGCGATACAGAAGCATCAGGATATTATAGCAGATATTACAAAAAAAAGCAACACGGGTAAATAAATTAGGCAACCACACCGTTTCTATATGTATTGAAAAGCATAACCGGTAACCAGACACTTACCGGATTACCTGATACACAATGTTAACTGAATCCTTATCAATTCATTTAATCGGGAGTACTGAATAAGGACACCCTGAAGAAAATTGCGATAAATTGAAATAAATATAATCAAAACAAAAAATTTGTAACCTATTTGGAAATATCTTCGTAAACACAATTTACATAAGCGGAGCAAGAAGGGCTTAAAGCATTAAAAAACAACATTATGAATTAAGCACACTGTTCCGGATCGATAACAGGACAAGAATGATCAATAATTTAGATAACAATAATTAGTTCGTATGAAACGCCCATGTACTAAAGCACACAAAAAGACATGAATTTCACATCGGGAAAATATTGCCAAATGAACAGTACATTGCATGTGAAATCGACCTAAGGTCAATAAAGCATGGGCGTTCCATGGATTGAAAAGCAAAATATCCGAATCACGAATTAGTAACATATTGTAAAATAAATTTATAACTATACTTTATACGAATGAAAAGAGTCGTTTTTTTATTAACGCTTACCACAATTATCCTCTCAGGATGTGGAAGAGCCCCCAGCGGAGAACTTGTTGGCGTTCAGGGAAGAAAAGCATGGCATGAACCAGATCCTTACGGAATGGTTTTCGTTCCTCAGGGCCATTTTGTTATGGGACCCAATGATGAGGATGTCATGTTTGCCCAAAATGCATTCACAAGAAGAATTTCAGTTGATGCATTCTGGATGGATGAAACAGAGATAACCAACAATAAGTACAGGCAGTTCGTCCATTATGTCAGGGACTCGATGATGAGGCGGACACTTGCCGATTACGGTTACGATGAGTTTCTCATAACCACCGATGACCTTGACAGGGAACTTGATGAACCGCGTCTTAACTGGAATACCAGGATTGATCTCAGAGATGCCGAAGTGGTAGATGCCCTTGAGGAGCTTTACTATCCCTCTCATGAAAGGTTTAACAATCTTAAGCAGCTGGATACAAGGAAGCTTGTTTATGAGTATTTCTGGGTGGATTATCAGCAGGCTGCGCGTGCATCCAATCGCTGGAATCCGGAAACCCAGCAATATGAAGGTACCGTTATCAACCAGCAGGGAGAAGAAGTTCCTATTGTTGACCGTTCATCTTTTGTGCTTCGCGACCAGGTATATGTCTATCCCGACACAATGGTGTGGATAAATGATTTTACTTACTCCTATAATGAACCTATGGCCAACATGTATTTCTGGCATCCTTCCTATGACGACTATCCGGTTGTCGGCGTAACATGGAAACAGGCCAACGCTTTCAGCATATGGAGAACCAATTACCTGAATGAACACCTGGCAAGACGCGGACAGGGGTTTGTGCAGAACTACCGTCTTCCGCTTGAATCGGAATGGGAATATGCTGCCCGCGGCGGAATTCCCTTGTCAATGTATCCATGGGGGGGGCCTTATACCCGTAATATGGAAGGTTGCTTCCTTGCAAATTTCAAGCCCATGCGAGGCAACTATACTGATGACGGATGGCTTTATACTGCACCGGCTGCGTCATTCGAGCCAAATGATTTCGGATTGTATGATATGGCAGGGAATGTTGCTGAATGGACTGAAAATGCCTATGATGAGTCATTCTACACCTTCTCGCACGATATGAATCCCAACTATAAGTATTATGCAGCACCTGATGATCCTCCCGCGATGAAGAGGAAAGTTGTCAGGGGCGGCTCCTGGAAGGACGTAGCATATTATCTGCAGGTCAGTACACGTACCTATGAATATCAGGATACCGCAAAGTCATTCATAGGATTCAGAAATGTTCGTTCTTATCTTGGTAGCAGCAGGTAATTATTATTCTCAGGTCTCCTGCACTAAGGTTCCATGGAATACCGTTGTATAAAAAATTCTGATGTAAATACCTGTAAAAATTATAATCTAAAACTTAAACTGAAGGAAAATGAAAATTTCGGAACTATTGCATAGCTCAGGTTGGAAAAACTTTATGGCAAAGCTATATGGTATAGGTGCTGCAGTTGTTATCTTGGGCGCACTGTTTAAGATTCAGCACTGGCCCGGTGCAGGTATTATGCTGACCGCTGGCCTCGGCACGGAAGCATTAATATTTTTCTTCTCAGCCTTTGAACCTCTTCACGAGGACGTGGACTGGACTCTGGTATATCCGGAGCTGGCAGGAATGCACGATGATGATGAGATGGGGGCCATGCCCCAGAGAAGGACAATGGCTGCAGAGTCATACAGTGCCGGCGCTGGCGGCGGAGGCGGGGCAGTCAGTTCAGGAGCACTAACCAGATTCGACCAGATGCTTGAGAATGCCGAGATAACACCCGATCTTTTTGAGAGACTGGGTCAGGGGTTGAAGAATCTTAACACAACTACCGCAAAATTATCTGATATTTCAGACGCATCACTGGCAACCAACGAATACGTCTCAAATATTAAAAACGCGGCGCTTTCGGTAAATTCGCTAAACCAATCGTTTGAGGGTTCAGCCGAAAACCTGAAAGGGAATGTAGATGTACTTTCTGATGCATATCAGAAAAACTCAGAGCTGGTTAACAACAGTACATCACAGCTGGTAAATTCATATGATCAGTTAACCCAGTCAATCAACTCTGAAAATTCAACAATTTCAGAGGGTAATAAAACCATTGGAGAGAAACTGGGATCCATTAACAAAAATCTTTCTGCTCTAAACGCAGTATACGAGCTTCAGCTTCAGAGCAACAATGATCATCTTAAAGGATCACAGGTTCTTTACAGCGACCTGGGAAAAATAACCGGTAACCTGAAATCCTCTGTTGAGGAAACTGAAAAATACAGGCAAGAAATAAGTAAACTTGGCCAGAATCTTTCTGAACTTAATTCAATATATGGCAACATGTTATCTGCCATGAGTGTTGTTAGCAGAAAGAAGTAATACGAAACTAAATTATTCCCATAATTATGGCTGGTGGAAAAGAAACCCCGAGACAAAAACTGATAGGTATGATGTACCTCGTGCTGATGGCGATGTTGGCGCTGAACGTTTCAGTTGAAGTACTCGACGCCTTCGTTGTTGTAGACGAAGGCCTTACCAAGACTACCGAAAATTTCTCTCATCAAAATGAAGCTGTCTACCGTGAGTTCGCAAGACGATTCGCTGAGAACCCTGTCAGGGTGAGACCCTGGAAAGAAAAAGCTGATGAAGTTAAGGATCGGTCAGACGCGCTCTATAACAATATCCAGGATTTAAAGCAACAGATAACAATTGCTGCCGATGGAAGTGGTACAGATGCCATTGACGAGGAAGGAAGGATCATAGGGGACAGAATCAGGGCAAAGGAGAATACCAACCCTCCCGCACAGGTCATGCTCAGTGAGCTCAACCCAAGGGGTACCCATCTGAAAAACAGCATAGAAGAGTACCGTGACTTCCTTATTGGTCTTGTAGAGAGCCGTGATATCGGCATTATCCAGAGTATAGAGACTAACCTGGACACATCGGACCCCCCCCCTAAGGAAGGATCAACTGTAAGCTGGGAAAGTCAGCATTTTTATTACATGCCGACAATAGCGGCGCTCACGCTGATGTCTAAAATGCAAGCCGACGTAAGGAATGCAGAGGCCGATATACTTAACTATCTGATAAACCAGGTGGACGCGGGTTCATTCATGTTCAACGCACTGGAAGCTACAGTAATACCCAGCTCAAATTATGTATTCAGGGGAGGCGATTACGAGGCCAGCGTATTCATTGCAGCTTTTGACACCACCCAGGCTCCAGAAATACTTGTTGGTCAATACCGGGAGGTTGAACTTGAAGATGGCTCGATAGATTACGAAATGGTTGGCAGTGCCGAGACCCTTCCAGTGGAACAAGGAAAGGGAATATTCAGAGCCAGGCCTTCAACTACCGGCTATCATACATGGGGGGGACTCATACGGTTGCGTGCTCCGGACGGATCATTTATCAGCCGCCCTTTCAGGAGCGAGTACCAGGTAGCAGAGCCCAACCTTATTGTTTCTCCTTCTAAAATGAATGTTTTCTATATGGGCGTTGACAATCCGGTGGAGATTTCAATTCCCGGGCTGGCAGCCGATCAGATAAACGCAACGGTCAACAACGGAACCCTCAGAAGAGTATCGGGAAGCAACTATGTTGTTGTACCTGCAAGACCGGGTGATGCGAATGTATCAGTCACCGGCAATATTGACGGCACAACAAGAAATTTTGGCTCAAGACAGTTCCGGGTAAGAACCGTACCTGACCCGGTAGCGAAGGTTGCCGGACGTACCGGCGGAAATATAGGAAGAAACGTATTGCTGGCACAAACCGGAGTAGTAGCCGAAATGGAGAACTTTGATTTTGACCTCTCATTCACGGTCCAGAGTTTCACGATATCAACCAGCCAGAGAGGATTTGTTGTTGATGCAAGGTCATCCAGCAACAGGATCACTGACGAGCAGCGCGAGATAATCAGGGCAGCGTCAAGGGGAGACAGGATATACTTTGACGATATTATTGCACGCAGTCCCACAGGTGATCAAAGGAGACTACCAACAATTAGTTACAGAATTGATTAAATTGATATAAAAGGGTAAATAATAATATATTAAGCAGATGAAAAGATTAACAGCAGTATTATTGATCGGAGCAGCTTTTTTCCTTACAGGAAGTTTCGAGCTGAATTCCCAGGATTTGACCACAGGCAGTATTTATGAGAAGGAAAATGTTCCTTACAGGAAACCGGTTCCTCTACCGCATCTGCGCGAAGCGGATGTGCCCTGGTCGAAGATGATCTGGAGAATGGTTGATCTGCGCGAGAAGATGAACCATCCACTCTATTTCCCGACTGAATCATTCGGGTCAAGAAAAAGTCTTATAAACGTTCTTTATGAAGCGGTTGAGAACGGAGAACTTATAGTGTACCCGGATGAGGAGTTTACTCCCGGAACCGAACTGACCCTTGAGACTGTACAGGCCAATCTTGGTGCCGAAACTGAGATGCAGACGGTAATTGATGTAGACACCGGAGAACCTACTACAATGGAGATTGAAGGTGAGGTGCGGACATATGAGGTCAGAAGATACCTGATACTTGAACAGTGGTATTTTGACAGGAGACACTCAACATTCGGATCACGCATAATTGGTATATGCCCGATCCGGGTTTACCAGAGGAGAGATGAGCAGGGCAATGAGACAGAAGAGACACTTCAAAGGCAGGTGTTCTGGTTATATTATCCTGATGCAAGAGATGTGCTGGCAAGAAGTGAGGTATACACCCGGCACAATGACCTGTCAAGCTTGTCATTCGACGACCTGTTCCTGCAAAGGCGATTCTCGGGCTACATTTACAGGGAGTCCAATGTTTACGACAACAGGGCAATAATGGATTATGCCGTTGGCCGTGACGCATTGTATGAGTCGCAGAGAATTCACAACAGCATATTTGATCTTGAACAGGATCTGTGGGAATATTAATATTATGATACAGACACTGGCTTTATAGACGGACTCTATAAACAACAAAAAGACCGGACTATTTCCGGTCTTTTTGTTGTTTGCATATGGATGATCCTGAACAATTACAGGTATTCCTCTCCCTTTTCCAGTTTTACATCATGCACAAACTGCTTTATTCGCTGTTCTTCTTCTTTACGGCAAACCAGTAATATATTACCTGATTCAACAACAATATATCCATCAAGTCCCTGTAAAACAATAATCTTGTCGTCCGGCAAATTTATTATTGAATCTTTAACATCATAGGCAAACACATTATTGCCTCTAAGCATGTTCCCGTTCATATCCCTTGTAGAGTGCTCATAGAGTGAACCCCAGCTACCCAGATCAGACCAGCCGAAATCTGAAAAGAAGACATAAACATCCTCTGCCTTTTCCATTATGCCGTAATCGACCGAAATATTCTTGCAGGTGGAATAGACCCCGGTAATGAACTCTTCCTCTTCGGGTGTGCCGTATTTCGAAAGATCTGAAGAGAACAGCGAGTCGACATCCGGCAAAAACTGTTCAAACGCACCCATAATAGATTTAAGAGACCAGATGAATATTCCTGAGTTCCAGTAAAATTCACCACTCTCAAAGAATACCCTTGCAAGGTCTATATCCGGTTTTTCAGTGAATGTTTTCACTTTACGGAGATTATCGGGCCTGCCCGGAAACTTACTGCTATTAGCCTGAATATACCCGTAACCTGTTTCCGGCCTGTTGGGCTTGATTCCCAGGGTAAGCAGAACACTGTCCGATTCAGCAACCTCAAGTGCTTTTTGTATTTCACCCAGAAAGATATCCTCTTTAAGTATCAGATGGTCTGCCGGCGATACAACAACAGTCGCATCAGGATTCACCAATTTGATCTTATAATTTGCATAGGCAATGCAGGGGGCAGTATTCTTTCTCATCGGCTCACGCAATACCTGTGAAGGATCAATATCAGGCAGTTGCTCCAATACAAAATCATTATAAGCCGAATTGGTTACAATCAGAATATTCTCCGGCATGATTATTTCACTGAACCTGTCATATGTCGCCTGGAGCAGTGTCCTTCCGGTACCGAGGATGTCAAGGAATTGTTTTGGTTTTGATATTTTGCTTAGTGGCCAGAAACGGCTTCCAATTCCACCGGCCATTATAACACAGTAATGATTTTTGTTCATTATTCACAATTTTTCTTCATTTTCATAAAAGTAACGCAAAATTAATAAAACCTATCCAATTAAATTCAATAAATCTGCGCTGCCGATAGGCAACAGGGTTAATCATGCCTCATAATAGTAATTATTTGATCAAATAATTACTAAATTTACAACCGTCAATATTGCCGGAAAACACTTATTTTAAGGAAATAACCCTTTCCGGAACCAGAAATTTGATAAACTTTGAATGACACTCCTGCATCACATAGGAAAATATGCGCTATTACTGAAAAGAGCTTTTGCCAGGCCGGAAAAGCACAAGGTCTACTATATCAGACTGATCAGGGAGATGGAGATTCTGGGTCTGAATTCGGTCGGAATTGTTGTGATAATCTCCTTTTTCATGGGTGCAGTGATAACAATCCAGACCGCTTACAATACAGAGAATCCACTTTTCCCGACCTACCTGATCGGACTGGCGGCAAGAGATTCGATACTCCTGGAATTCTCAAGTACGATTGTCGCCCTGATACTTGCGGGAAAGGTCGGTTCAAATATTGCCTCAGAGCTGGGCACCATGAGAGTAACCGAACAGATTGATGCCCTGGAGATTATGGGAGTAAATTCAGCCGGCTATCTTATTCTTCCGAAGATCCTGGGTTTGATGATTCTGGCGCCGTTCCTCTCTGCACTCAGCATGATAGTTGGCCTGTTCGGCGGATGGATTTCAGGCACCGCAGCAGGAGTTATTTCAACACCCGATTATATATACGGAATACAATTCGCCTTCATTCCTTTCTATATAACATATTCTCTGATAAAGTCGGTCATTTTTGCCTTTATAATCACAACTGTATCATCCTACCACGGTTACTATACCAGCGGCGGCGCTCTTGAAGTCGGCCGCTCAAGCACTCTTGCAGTTGTCCACAGCAGTGTTGTAATTTTATTATTCAATTTGATATTAACCCATGTAATGCTCTCATGATTGAAGTCCGCGATATCAACAAATCATTTGAAGATTTGCATGTTCTCAAGGACGTGTCGGTAAATTTCCAGCAGGGCAAAACAAACCTTATCATAGGGAAAAGCGGCTCCGGCAAAACCGTTTTGCTGAAATGTATCGTCGGACTCCTGGAGGTGGATAGCGGTGATATTTTTTACACCGAACAATGCTTCACATCAATGAACAATAAGGAAAAGAAACAGATAAGGCAAAAATTCGGGATGTTGTTCCAGGGTGCCGCCCTTTTTGATTCCCTTACCGTCGAAGAAAACGTACGCTTTAAACTGGATATGTTTACCCGTATGACCGAATCGGAAAAAACGGCCAGGGTGAACTTCTGCCTCAGCCGGGTCAACCTGGAAAACAAGAATCTCCTTCTGCCATCTGAGCTTAGCGGAGGAATGAAGAAACGCGTTGCCATCGCCCGTGCCATAGTACTTAATCCGCGTTACCTCTTTTGTGATGAACCAAACAGTGGCCTTGACCCGCAAACGGCAATCCTGATTGACCGCCTCATCAAAGATATTACCGAAGAGTTCAATATGACCACTATCGTCAATACCCATGATCTGAATTCGGTTATGGAAATAGGCGATAAGGTTGTCTTTATTCATGAAGGCAGCAAGTGGTGGGAAGGCACAAGCAAAGAGATACTGGAATCCGATAACACTGAGCTGAACAATTTTGTTTTTGCAACCAGTCTTGTAAGGCAACTTAAAAAGCAGGACGACATCTGATATGAACAGGCCGGCCATCTTCATCATAACAGGAGAACGGGGAGAGGGAAAAACCACCTTTGCTGCAAAACTGGCACTGATTCTGCAGGAAAATAATTTCGCCGTGAAAGGTATTATTGCCGAAAGATATACTGACGGACCTGCAACAGGCTTCATGCTTACCGATCCCGCCGGGGGCATCAGCATTCCGCTTGCCGGGAAAACCGGTACAGGGTCTGAAAACAGAACCGGCAGTTTTATATTTTCCAGGGAAGCTATTAAGAAAGGGAATTCCATTATCAGCGATGCCATACAAGCATGTTCAGAGGTTATATTTATCGATGAAGTGGGTGCGGGTGAGCTGGACGGCAAAATATGGGCAAAACCTTTGGAGATGTTACTAAAAACTTACCCTGGCATATTAGTCCTAACAGTCCGCAAGAAATTCCTCGAATGTGTTACCTGTCACTGGCAGATTGATCCTGTTGCCGTATTCGATGTCAAAACCGTGAATCCCAGCGAGGCATCACAATTGATTATCTCCTCTAAATAACCCTACCTTCACCATGCAGAATAGCAATAATCGTTCAGGTGAAGCAGTTCAGGCAATTGACACTATCTGGTTAAAAGCAGCCGTTTGCGGCGGCTTATGGGCTTCAGTGGAAATAATTCTCGGGAGTTTTCTCCACAATCTGCGTGTACCTATGGCCGGATCGGTTCTTGCCTCATTCGGAATAGTCCTTATGGTAGCCTTTTTTCAGATCTGGCCGGAACGGGGATTGATCTGGAGGGCCGGGCTGATTTGTGCTCTGATGAAGTCCGTCTCTCCAAGTGCCGTAATACTGGGGCCGATGACAGGTATAATGATGGAAGCCCTTTTACTGGAAATGGGAATCCGTCTGCTGGGGAAAAATCTGGCCGGCTACCTTATGGCAGGATCCCTTGCGCTCCTTAGTGCCCTGCTTCACAAGCTGATGAGCCTGATTCTGCTATACGGATTGAACATATTGACAATATATCTTAATCTTTTCTACTTTGCATCCAGACAGATAAATATTCCCGATACCGATCCGTGGATACTTATCCTGGTAGTCGGTATCCTTTACCTGCTGTTCGGCGCACTAGCTGCCCTGGCAGGTTATGCAGCAGGTCGCAGGGCAATACGCGAACCTGCCGTTAGAGTTAAATCTTCTGAACCAGGCAGGCCGCAACATGATATCTTTGAGCCTTCAGAAGCAAGCTTTTCCATGCCTCTCTTTATTCTTCATGTATTAGCAATACCTGGCGGACTCCTTCTGATGAATTTCTCGCAACGTATTGTTGCATATCCGGTAATGATCTTATATACCTTGTTCTGTCTTCTCTACTACAGGAACACCATAAGAAGATTCCAAAAGCCTTTGTTCTGGTTCCAGCTTCTGGTTATCATCCTGCTTGCATCTGTTTTTCTTGACAGCTTTGAAAATGGAGCCACTGGCATCAACTGGAGCGGAGTGCTCAGCGGTGTAGATATGAATATCAGGGCTATTCTGGTGGTAGCTGGATTTTCCGCAATCAGTATAGAGCTGAAAAATCCCCTGATAACAAATTTCCTTGTAAAGAAGGGGTTCCGACAGCTTTACCTTGCCATCTCCCTTGCCTTCAGCGCACTACCGGCAATGATGGAGGAGATATCACAACCACGTCGTTTCATTTCAAGACCATTCTCATCTATTCGTAATCTGGTATCCGGTGCACCCCTGTGGCTCGAAACACTGTCTTCCGGAAATAATAGATCGTCAGGCAATAATAATCCTGACTGATAAGATTATTAATATCCATATAATTGCTCAATTTCTTAATTTTGCAATTATATTGCATCCTGATCCGTCTTTTACAAATCCGTCATCACAATGAACACTATGAAGCGTATCCTTTTATCCCTTTGTTTTCAGCTCCTTTTAGCTGCAGCAATCAATGCATCTCTTATACCACAAGACCTTCTATGTGAGAATCTGCGCAATCCCATGGCTGTGGATATTCTGAATCCGCGATTATCATGGATCAATATTTCTCCCGGGAACGAGCGGGGACAGGCTCAGACTGCATATGAGATCAGGGTTGCAGGTAGCAGGGAGCGGCTGCTTGGAGGAAAGGCTGATCTCTGGAACAGTGGAATGATCATATCAGACAGATCGGTCAACATCCCTTATAACGGGAAACCT
>SL_3KL_010_SEDDRAFT_10000476_pt1 | contig 32938 bp, 32 predicted proteins | sample SodLakKL_010_SED_2_FD_10381 | JGI IMG/M metagenome (IMG submission 10381)
ATAATATAACACTTTGCCGTGGCTTATCCGACACTTATATTCACAATTTACACCAATTTATCTCCAAGATTTTTCCCTGATATAAGAATCGAACTCAGGTTATTAATTCAACCGCTCAACGCGTTCTTTTAGTTACAATTTTTCCATTTAACCAATTTAATTGATGAAAACCTTACCCTATTCCATTGGACTTATTCTTTTAGTTACAATTTTTCTTAATAGCTGTACAGAAGTCGATCAGGTTGAATTAACCCCCAGTGTAGTACATCTAAGTAATGTCCTGACTATTGAAAGCAATGATGAGAACAACAGTTCTGAGCCATTTATTCCGTTCATTGCGGATGTTGCTGTGAACAGCGAAGGCCAGATTTATATCTTCACAGGTCAGGATTCAAAGTTTCAAGTATTTGATCAAAACGGGGTTTGGCTTTACTCATTTGGAGATACAGGGGCCGGACCCGGCGAATTCGGACAGGTATCGGCAACTTATATGGATAGCAGAAACAGGCTGATTGTTGCAGATCGTGAACACGGGCGTATTTCTATCCTTGATAGTCGAGGTTCGCTGGTATCTACGAGTAGTTCTGCCGGCATTAATACGATACGATCCATAAGAGAATTACCAGATGGCCGATACATTGTAACCGGTAACAGGGATGATTACCTGATTCATATTTTTGATTCTGAATTCAGTGCACTACAGTCAAGTTTTGCTACTATCGATCATTTTGCAGACAATGAGCGAGCATCAGAAATACAATGGATGAAGGGGCAGGCAGGCCATGTTCATTTCTGGGAGGAGGGGCAAATTGCATTTGTTCCTGCTAACTATCAGGGAAAGGTTTTTTTGTACGAGGAGAAAAATACCAATGAGTGGGATCTTGTTAACATAGTTGAGGGATACAAAATATATGAGCCCGCTTTAACCTTCCATTCAAGCCAACCACCCTCCGGAAAACCTGTTCACGGGATTTTAGGTTCACCCGATGGCATGTTGTTTATTTCGTACCGTACAAATTCGTATGGGTTTTACCAAAATGAGGATGGGTTGCTATATCATATCTCATACCAAACTGCGGAAGATGGTATGAACCTGGTTATTGAGCATTTTGATACAGCCTCTAATACATTACTTGAGTATGGTATAGTTGAGGACCTCAGTATTGAACATACTCTAAGAAAGCAACCACTTTGGCTGGATGATTCTTTAAATCTGTATTTATCAGATAACAGCGAGGTGCCCAGGCTGGATGTAATGAACATTCAATTAGATTAGCAGAGTTTTTTTACAGAATCATATCCGGTTCTGCGAAGCCCATTAGTATTAATTTATAAAGCTAAGAGGGGCTTAGTTAATAAATCTGCTGTAAAAGAGGTCGTTATTACAATAACCCCTCAGAATTTCAAGAACGCAGGTTTTAATAATCGACATGCAGTTGTCCCGGAGAATGGTTGCCTACGAAATTGTTAGCTAAGAACTACTCTTGTGTTGCCGCTACGCGTTTTTTTTCAACATATTCTCCTACATACCTTCCAACAACATAGCTGCATAGCATAAGCATATAGCTTATGGTGCGTATAGCTTCAGCGCTGAAAAAATAGATCAGTACAATTAGCAGAATACAGGAGCCTGCTAAATATGCAAGATCATAATTTAAAAACTTGTCTGTATTCATATTTCTTCTCGGTGTGATATTTAAAAATTAACGCTTTTAAGTGGATCAACAGGGGATTCGATAATTAAATTTCTCGCCATCATGAAGTCAAAGAGTTTGACTAAACTAACATTTTTCAGGGATTTCATTAATATCTGGTCACTTTTTTTTTTATATTAGATAGCTGCACTGCTTGATGTAAAAAAGTGATAGTTCCGAGAGCGCTGCCAACAACAATTCGGGCCCATCATTACAAAAATATTTCTATCGGTGTCCAAAAATGGATATGTGGGAGTACCGGTGTAACTGCTCACTTTGCTGATTTACATCATACCACAAAACCGTTAAACCTTTACTAATCTATTGGCACAGAACCAGCAACCACTAAAAATAAAATCCTTATGAAAAGAGAAACCGCCTCATGCATCATCAAACTAACGGCAATTTTTGTGGTATTTGCAGGCCTGATACTCGTATCCATCGTTTACTTTCAAATTCAGAGCATGAATAATTTCTTAGAGGGCATGACGGGACAGGCGGACGTTTTCGGTGAGTTGGAAAGGGCTATGATAGGGGCCGGTTCAGGCTTTGGCCGGCATAGCTACACCACTCCAATAGTTGTAACGATTTGGGGATTATTGTTATATGCTTTGAATCGGCCGTTATCTCTTTTAGTGTCTAAAGAATGACGTATTATTAATTTAAAATTCGAGCCATGCAATTCAAAATAACCTCAGGGATTGAACATGGAACTATCAGGAAAGTTTTTTTCATCCGGCAAGGAATAGTGGTTTGAGTGCAGTTATTTCTATGGGCGTCCTTTGCCGCTATACTTGTTCGGATTTTGGCTGCAGAACTCTTTGAAATAACCCTGCCCTCATTAGCGGAATGGTCGGGTTTGGCTATCCTTACAGCTGTGGCAGCATTTCTTACGCCCAGGTTTATCGAATGGATTCGGTCGTAACAACTTTATAAATCTGTACGGTAATAGAGAACAAGCGTTTAGCCGGGTATATGACCTGACAGCTCCGACAGGATCTGTCAGCATCATCGTAATAAGGCATTCTTACACCTTAAGCGCAATGTGCAGGCGGTCGGGCCGGCTATCTTTTTTGATCTCCTCATAGATCGAGGTGTCCAGTGAATAGAGGTACATTTCGCTTTGTACCGACACGCCGGTGAATGATTTCATCAAATCGAAAACAGGATCGTTTTCACAGGCGTATAGCGTGATCAGTGTATAGTCGGAGCCGCGCTGAATGTTGTTTATGTGCCGGAAGAGAGATTGAAGCGCCTCCGGGCAGTTGTCATGGGCGTAGAGTACGAGCGAGAGCTGCTTCAGGGGTTCGTTCAGGCGAACCGGCTGAGGAAGCTTAAACAGGGGAGAGAGCAATTTTAATGCCCTGTTCACAATGCGGATGGTGGGATTCAGCTTCAGCACCTGGTAGCTTTTGTAGAGCTGTTCATCCCACATAGCGGTAATCGCACGGATTCGTCCGTTTTCACGGGCAACAAGGAAATTTTCGGGTGAGAGGTTATCGAGGCGTTCAAAATATCCGCGAAGGGTGGAGGCGGTAATCTGTGGCGCCATCCGAAAGCTTTGAGCGTAGTTCAGGTACACCTTTTCCAGTTCCGGGAGGTCATCCATTGAAAGAGGGCTGATTTCGAACCGCGGATCCGTTTTGAGTTTCCGGATGGGCAGCAGGTTAAAGATCCGGTTATCGCCCAGATGAAGGCCCTCGGGAATGCCGGCGCGTCCGCTTGCAAAAACCAGTGAGTTTTGGTTTGCCTTGAGGAAGTTGCCGATCACAAAGTCGGTATCGGAGGAGAGCACATGATCCATCGCCTTCTTTACCATCCGGAAGGCGGTGAGCCCTTTTCGGTAGGCTTCGTCGAGACGCAAATCCATCATGTAAGCAAACTTCTTAGGCTTGCCCAACAGCATCGCCTCAAAATGGATCACGCCCACAAGACCAACAATGGTAGCGCCATCTTCAACCACATAGTGCCAGGAGTCGGGATCGAGCAGCCGGTGGTGGGTATTGTAGCGGGGTGAGCGGTTCACAAAAAAAGTGATCATACCTTCCTGGTAGCACCGCTTGGCAAGCGCCATGATCTGATCGTTGTCTGACTCTTCAGCGAGCCGGATGCGGATGGAACTCATATAATCTGTTTGCGTGATTTTTCTGAGTATAGGAAAAAGAGGGGAAAGTTTTGGGCCGGGTAATCTATGCAGGTCCTGCGATAGAGCTGCCGGATTCGGGCTTTGAGTGAAAAGGCAAAAGTTGGCAGCAGGTTACGACGCCTGCTATCGTGTGGACACATCATGTTAAATATACTTTCACCTTTAATCAGGAGATCCCTCTGCCACAGGCATCCCGTTGGGGCATGCATTCGCTGTGCTCACTTAGTCGGGATGACACAGATGGGCGAGGAAGCGGCGGGCATTAAAGCATCAGGGTGAATAACGTCTTTTAACGCCCGCCGCGGCAACAAACCAACCTCTTGTCATCCCGACTGGAATGAAACGGAGGGATCTCCTGAAAACCATTGATAAGTTATGGGGTTAAGTGATTTCACAGAAAAACTTGTGCCCACACGATAGGAAATCGGTCGCGCCAACCGATGCACAGGAACCCGGCACAAGTGTACCGTATTTGAATAAATGTTGAGTAAAAATTAACTTAATTAAAAAAAAGTTTAATATTATTGAAACACGGATGCAATTAACTCCGTAACAGCTCAAAAAAAACGAATGCCATGGAACCCAAACTTTCAAAATTACCGGTCAGGTGTCCCAGCTGCGGAAGCGGTCTGTCGGTGCAGTCTCTGGCCTGCCGGGAGTGCGATACCGTTGTAAACGGCAGGTATGATCTTCCGGTGCTGCTGATGCTGGAGAAAGAGGAACTGGAATTTGTGCTCCGGTTTGTGCTGAACAGCGGCAGCCTTAAGGAGATGTCGAAGGAGATGGGGCTGAGTTATCCCACCATCCGCAACTACCTTGACGATTTGATTTCAAAACTTCAATCACTAGAGAATCAAAAACCATGAAAGCTGAAGAAAAAAGAAAAAGTCTTACATCCTGGCTGTTCAATCCGTTCCTCTTCTGGAGCGGCGAAAAACTCTTTTTGGCCGGCGTACTTGCGATACTCCTCCACATCCCGATGGCGATGGTATTCAACATCCGTTTTGGCGGCGCTTTGGATATGCATGTGGGACCAGAAGCCCCGGCGCTCGCGGTGATTGTGACCGACATATTGATCGCCTGGATGGTCATGTTCCTGTTTTTGTACGCTGCAATCAGGCTGTTAGGAAAAACGGCAAGGCTGATCGACATCGCCGGCGCCGTGGGTGTGGCCAGATTGCCGCTGCTGCTCTCATCCATTCCGGTTTATTACACTGCACCGGATATTGAAACACCGGAAGAGGTTCTGGCCCTGCAGGGAAGCGAAATGGGCTGGCTTATTGCGGGCGCATTACTCTCTCTTCCATTCTTTGTATGGTTTATCGTACTGCTGTTCAACGCGTTTAAAGTCAACTCAAATCAAAAGGGATGGAAATTGGGTGTTGGTTTTGTCGGCGCTATTGTTGTTGCTGAAATCGCATCACTTTTTCTAAACCGCTACTTCACAGGACTACTGTCATGAAAAACATACTTAAATTACAATCCACCGGGAAAACAGTTTTGATAAACAGCCTGTTTTCGTTCTTCTTAGTCTCGCTGATGATCTCGTTCATGGTGTCTGATGCTTCGGCTGTTTCAACACAAGCCGCCACCAGTGAAACCGTAGTTCTTGATACCGGCAGCGGAGAACTGGAGGGAACCCTGCTGACACCGGCTGTGAATGGGCCCGTGCCCGTGGTGCTGATCATTGCCGGAAGCGGGCCTACCGACCGCGACGGGAACCAGCCGATGATGATGAACAATTCCCTGAAATACCTGGCAGAGGAGCTGGCTCAGTCGGGGATAGCATCGCTTCGATTCGACAAGCGCGGTATTGCGAAGAGCAGCGGGGCGATGGTCAGCGAAAGTGAACTCCGGTTTGAGAACTATATCGACGATGCAGCCGGCTGGATAACGAAGCTGAAAGATGATCCGCGGTTCAGCAGCGTTGTGGTTGCCGGCCACAGTGAGGGTTCACTGATCGGGATGGTGGCTGCAAGACAAGCAGGGGCATCCGGGTTTATTTCGCTTGCCGGCGCGGGTCGTTCGCTGGACCGGGTTATCCGGACCCAGCTTCAGAATCAACCCGCTTTTATTCTGGATGAGGCACTTCCTATCCTCGACAAACTCGTTGAGGGTGAGATGGTGGAAGAGGTTTCACCGATTTTGCAGGAACTGTTCCGTAAAAGTGTTCAGCCTTATCTGATCTCTCAGTTCAGATTTAATCCCACCGAGGAAATATCACGGCTCGGCATCCCCGTGATGATCGTTCAGGGTACGACAGATATCCAGATAGATGTGGATGATGCGGAATTACTCCATGAGGCACTGCCATCATCACGGCTCAAAATCTTTGAGGGGATGAACCATATTATTAAGGAGTCGCCCGCCGATTTTCAGCAAAATGGCAACATACACCAATCCTGAGTTGCCCCTTTTTCCGGGACTGAGCGATGCCATTGCAGAATTTATATCCGGGATAGGAAACTGATAAAGTTTGACAGGAAGTTATTTCAGACAGGTGTAAAGTCTGGTATAATCTATTTGCCACGGAAGCACGGAGAATCACTGAATTTTCCGTGCCTCCGTGGCATTTTTTCTCACTTAAAAAAATGAAATTGGGGTTTACTTTCTCATTCCGCTCTAACATTAAGTTAACATAGCCCTTCTATCTTCACGGCGGATTCTGAAAAAAGAAGTTTGCCGTTAAAAAAATATGACCAAAAATTTTTCCTGCACCCACCTTCGTAATTTAATCATTCTAATCACCCTGGCCCTGGGGTATGGATGTGCCTCAGCCGTGCCTGATTCATCGTCCGCACCGACGGCTGAAGAGATTAACCGGGTAGAATTCGAACAGTACAGCTACTCTGGCATTTACCTCGACATTTCCAAAGAGACCGAAAACGCCCGGGCCACTCACTGGAAGCCGGACGGTACGGAACTCTACATTACCGGACGCTACACCGAGAACGTGGTGAACTACTCCATAACGGAGCCGTGGAACATCGGCACGGCCGTATACCGAAATGAGTTCAGCGTTTCGGGAGAGACCGGCAGCACGGATCAGCAATCGGTGCCGCACGGGTTATTTCTGCGCGATGACGGTGCCAAAATGTGGGTGTTCAACCGCACCGAAATGTGGGGCTACAATCTTGAAACGGCGTGGGATGTTTCAACTGCCGAAAAAGGATATTACATCTACCTTGGAGAGCATGTGCAGAGGGGTCACGATTTCGATTTCAATCCCGGCGGCACCCGTCTGTTTATCGACGACCGCAATGCGCAGGCCGTGCATGAATACCACCTTTCCGCTCCCTGGGATATCACCACGGCGGAATGGGTTTACAGCCTTGATATCAGCGACCAGGAGCAGGAAGTGCGCGGACTTGAAATGGTGCTGGGCGGTACCATCATGCTGCTGATGGACACGGTGCGGCAGGAAATTCTTCAATATCATCTCTCCGAACCGTATAACCTGCGAACTGCACGATTTCTGGACGCATTCGACGTGAGTGCGCAGGCCGTTCAGCCCCGCGGCTTAAGCGTTCATCCCGAACTGAAACACATCTATGTTACGGGCCGCGATCACCAGCAGGTATATCAGTATTCGAGGCACTGAACCTAAGTCGTGCAAGTTTCTCGCACCAAAGGCGTTCTGCAGGGCCAGTGTTTCGCGAATGTATACGCCGAAGTGCTCTGAGATTCTGCGAGACTCAGCGCCAAACTCTGCGCAAATCAGCGAGAATAATGTATCAAATTCGCTGAGGTCATTTAAAAAAGTGGACTTCCATTTTAATAAAGGGCCTCATTTAATCGGTTTGTGCACACATAAATGAATCCTAACTGATATCCCTTGCCGAAGTGGTTCAATTAAGATAGATTTAGGCAGAGCTATTTCCCCAATACATATCATTACAAAACGGAGAAGCCATGAAGCAATCTCTGTACCCCATTCTGTTTGCCTCCTTTTTTATATTCGCAACCGCCTGCAGCTCAACCAACAGGGTTACCATGAGCGTTCAGCAGCCGGCAGCCGTTTCAGTCCCCTCATCGATGCAGGAGATTGGCGTTATCAACCGTAGCCTGACCCGTGAACCGGCCGGGGTAATGGAAACCATCGACCAGATTTTTTCGGTGAAAGGTCCCGAGCTCGACAGTCTGGGATCGGAGGCGGGAGTTCGCAGCCTTACCGAAGAGCTCAGAAGAAACGACCGGTTTACGCGGGTTGAAAGGCCGGAGACCGGACGCCTCGAAAACCCGTCGTATGGAATCTTTCCGGCGCTCCTCTCATGGGAAACGGTGGGAGAGATCTGTGCTGAGCATGATCTGGACGGGCTTTTTTCACTTGAATTTTACAACACCACATCCGATGTGGAGTACAGCACCCGCAGGGTAACCCTTGAGGGTCCGCTGGGTGTGGAGATCCCCGCGCTCGAACATCATGCGGAAGTTCATACCACCATCAAAACCGGCTGGCGGATTTATGACTACACAAACCGCCGCGTTATCGATGAATACACGCGAACCGATGTGGTGACCACCGGGGGGAGAGGCATCAATCCTATGGAAGCTGTGCGGGCCGTTACAGGACGCTCGGAAGCGGTTAAGACAATCAGCGGAAATATGGGGCATTATTATGCGCGGAGTATCCTGCCATACTACACCCGCGTGAGCCGTGAGTATTATGTTCGTGGCAACGATAATCTGAAAATGGCCCGACGAAGAGCCCAAACAGGCAACTGGGATGGTGCGGCCGAGATCTGGCTGGCAGAAACCGAGAATTCCCGCGCAAAAGTTGCAGCACGCGCTCAATACAACATGGCCATCATCAATGAGATTAACGGTGATCTGGAGAATGCCATCGAATGGGCCAGTGTAGCCTATGAGAATTTTGGCGACCGCAGGGCACTTCGCTACCTCCGCACACTTCAAAACCGGCAGCGCAGGGCTGAGCTGATTCGGGCGCAGATGGATTATTGAGGTTGTCCTTTTTCACGGGGAAGTTCAAGAAGAACCGAAGTGCGAACCACGAGGATTGTATTCCTTGATGGGTTTTCCCGTTAACCCCTCACTATGAATCATGGCGTTGATAAAGATCCGCCGGATTTCGCCCCCGAAAAAACGTAACCAGTCGGATGATTGACAGGATGCAGCCAGAACAAATCCGGCGGATCTAGGATCAGGGCTCGCCCTCCTTCGCCAAGGCTCCGGCAGGCATGGGGTTTGGCCATCCGTTTCACACGAGCCTCCGGGCCCGGAGTTAATTGACCAGGCCAAGGAAGGGGTACAGCGTGATGGAACCCTGAATTTGCGCATCAGGTTTCGGGGTGACGCCTGATCGGCAGCTCATACGCAAGTCAAAATTAAAACGGACAATCATCAGGTTTAGGTCAAACAAAAAACATTCTATATTCAATGCTTGAACTTCTGCTTTCAAAAAATTTCAATCCAAAAAACCAATGCCCCAAAATCCCTATACGCCGCGTCCACAGGTTACCATCCAAACCCCCGAATGGGCAAAAAATGCGGCTATCTACCAGATCAATACGCGTCAGTTTACAAAAGAGGGAACCTTCAGGGCAGCCGGGAAACACCTTCCGCGACTCAAAAGCCTGGGCGTTGACATTCTCTGGCTGATGCCCGTTCATGAAATCGGCATTCAAAACCGGAAAGGCAGTCTTGGCAGTCCCTATTCAGTGAAGGATTACTACAGCGTGAATCCCGAATTCGGTACGCTCGAAGATCTGAAGCAGTTTATTCAAAAAGCGCACGATATGGGGTTTCACGTCATTCTCGACTGGGTTGCGAATCACACAGCATGGGACAACAACCTGGTAAAAGAACACCCCGAATGGTACGCCCGCGACTGGAAAGGAGATTATCGCCCCACGCCGTGGTGGGACTGGACCGATATCATTGACCTTGACTACAGCCATGAGGCCCTCAGAAAGTATATGACCGATGCCATGAAATACTGGGTGCGTGATGTAGGGTTTGACGGATTCCGAGCGGATGTTGCCGGGTTTGTGCCTACCGATTTCTGGGAGAATGTCCGCCGGGAGCTGGATGAAATCAAGCCGGTGTTTATGCTGGCAGAGTGGGAGTCGAGGGACCTTCATGCAGCGTCGTTCGATATGACATATGCATGGAGCTGGTGGAACATCATGACCGGACTGGCCCAGGGTAAAGCGCATGGCCTCGGAGGGCTTTTTGAATACTACTCGTGGAAAGAGATGGCATGGCCCGATGAGACTATCAAGATGATGTTTGTGAGCAATCACGACAAGAATGCATGGGAGGGTACCATGTTCGAAAGCTTCGGTGAAGCGCTGGAGGCGGTAATCGTTTTGTCGGTAGTGGGCGACGGCATGCCGCTGATTTACAACGGGCAGGAGGCCGGCAACGACCAGAGGCTTGCATTTTTTGAAAAGGATCCGATTGAATGGAAAGAAGAGGAGCACCCGATCGGCGAGCTTTACCGGAAACTGATTGGCCTGATGAAGAAAAACAGTGCCCTCTGGCACGGCACGTGGGGCGGAACCATGATCAGGGTGCCCAACAGTGAAGAGTCAGGGGTAATCAGTTTTGTGAGGAAATCTGGAAACGACAAGGTGTTTGCTGTGATTAATTTATCTGACACAGCGCGGGAGGTTACCTTCCGCGAGGCCCTTTTTCACGGAAAATATATGGACGTATTTTCGGAAGAGATCATCGAGCTGGATGAGGATTACGGGGTGGCATTGGAGCCGTGGGCTTTCATGGTTTTTGAGGGGCTATAGGGGTAGGGAGCTTGTTTATCCGGCTTGGATAGATTTGTCCGAGGATTATTGATATGGGCATTTTCAGGCAGCTCCTCCGGAGCTGTGGAGGTGGGCTGGTTGTTTTAGCTACAAACGGGGGACTCCTCCGGAGTCGGAAGGTTCGATCTTATAGATTAATGCATTCACGTGAATTTGTAATTTTGATAGAGATTTTAAAATCTGGTCTTGTAACAGTTATTGATACCGCCCTTCCCTGTGCCCGTGACGGCTCCAGAGGAGCTCCCTGATTGTGATATACTTTCTAAATAATGATTTGTAAAACGCATAGAAAAAGGGCTACAGTCAAAAGGTTTGCCTGCATTCATTTTCATAGAGGGATAAATTGAAACATGCTGACATATTGTGTTCGCAATATTCGCAATAGCACTAAATAACAATGCTTTAATGTTTAAGTGTGAAGATTAAGAATAGTCTAACTGCGGAATAGAACGGAAATTCTGATTTTAATGGACGAATTAGAGAGCCAATTAAATAAAGCTTCTCAAGGGTAAATAAAAATCTAACCAGAGTTAAATTATGTATTCACAAGGGTATGTACTGCGCTGGAGTGCGCTATTATCAATCTTACTGCTATTTTCGATTTCCGCATGTGATTCAACCACAGGTGTTGATTCGCTCGAAGAATCACTAACACAGGTTCCGCATCTGAACCAGATTGCCGGTGCTGATAATGTTGTAGCTACGGTTAACAGGGATCGAAATCGATCTTACTTCATGATAGAGCTAAATGGGCTGAATGAATCAAGCGGTATCGAAGAAGGACACTATGCATCATTCTGTGCTTTATGGGATGTGCCCATACAGTCTGATAATTCTATGTATGCCGGCTCTAAGTTGCACAGTATAAGCGGTGAACCGTATTGGAATCAGGTTAACTACATTGTGAACAATATTGACCGGTATTACAGAGATCTAAAGGGGTTAACCTGGCTCGAACTTCAGATTGCGCTTTGGTCTGTGATGGATCACAACCCGTTTGACCTGAACTCACTTTCTGAGAGCGATCTTCCAAGTGCTGTTAGAAATGGTGACTATGATGTAGACTTGATTGAGGCAATACTGAAAGACACGAAGGAAAACTCCGGCCAGTTCAATGCTGAAACTGCAACATGGGTGGCGCACTACCTTGAAATAGAGGGAGCCCAGGATCAGATTGTTATTATCCCGGGAGGAGGAGACATGGAGAAGGGATTCGGCGTCAGGTTTAAATCGTTTGCCGCAAATAATAACCATGGAATTTATCTTGGAGTGGGTGATTTGGGCCAGCCCGGAAACAGATCTCAAATTGGTTTTGGGCATATTTATAGTGATGGCAGCAATACCATATCATTTGAATATGATGCTGCTGAAGACCTGCTAAGGGCCTCAGCTAACGGACACAGCGGCGTTTACACAAATCTTTCTGCCAATATTGAAGCCAACACGAACTGTACTGTAGGTGAAATTGACAGGGCTAATCTCTACCTGGTTTCAAGGCATGATAACAGTTCCGTAACAGCTACGCTTACAGCTTTTGGCTTAACGGAATCAATATCAGCTGCACACGGATCAGGCTGGTTGATCTACGGCGTGGAGGGCATCGATATAACTGCTGGCTTTGAGTTTTCTGGCACACTCGAATTAAGTGGTTTCGACAGCCAGGTAAGTGCCGGAGGTGATGAGCTAAGCAAACTGGAGGTTATTTTTGGGTGTCCGGCAGATTAGGTTGTAATTTGAACATAACATGCCAAGGCATAATGCCACTAATTTAGAACAAGGGGAGCTTTTGCTCCCCTTTTTTTATCTACAAACAGGGGACTAACTCCGGAGTCGAAAGGTTCGATCTCATGGATTATTACAATCAGGTGAATTTGTAATTTCGTAAGAGGTCTTCATATCTGGTCTCGTAACAGATATTGATACAGACCCCCGTGGTCAAAACAGCTTCAGTAGAGCTCACTGTTAGTAGCCAGGAATGGCACCCAGCAATACAGGCTCCAGCGGAGCCGCCCGTTTGTAGCCAGAATTGGCGTCCACCCCTCCAAGGCTCCGGAGGAGCCGCCTGAATGTGGCACTGAGCTTTTTTCGAAATCCATTTTTTACGTGAATTGTTGATTCCCATTTTAATCCCATTTCAAACACCTCTCTCAATTTTTTACTTTAGGAAGACGAATCAAAATTGCTACCTGACCACAAAATCACCCAAACAGATCTCCCTAACTATCATGAACATGAAAAACCTTGACAAGGCAATCAGCGACCGCATCCGGGTATGGCTCGACGGAAATTACGATCAGGATACTAAAAACGAAATTCAGCAGCTCATTGATGCCGGCAAAACCGAGGAACTGACCGATGCTTTTTACAAAGACCTGGAATTCGGCACCGGGGGCCTGAGGGGTATTATGGGGGTGGGTACAAACCGGGTTAACAAATACACCCTCGGTATGGCCACCCAGGGGCTCAGCAACTACCTGAAAGAAGTGTATGGTGATGAACCCATCAGCGTGGCAATTGCCCACGACAGCCGCAACAATGCGGAGAAGTTCGCCGGTATCGTGGCGGACGTGTTTTCGGCCAATGGCATTCGCGTGTACTATTTTGATGCTCTGAGGCCCACGCCTGAATTGTCTTTCGCCATCAGGGAGCTGGGCTGCAAAAGCGGGGTGATGCTCACGGCGTCGCACAACCCGAAGGAGTACAGCGGTTACAAAGCGTACTGGGACGATGGCTGCCAGGTATTGCCTCCTCACGACAAGAACATCATCGAAGAGGTGAACAAGATTGAGAGTGTGGACCAGGTACGGTTCGACGGAAACAAGGATCTGATCGAAGTGATCGGTAGCGACATGGATCAGAAGTACATCGAAACGGTGGCAGCTACGGCAGTGAACCGGGAAGCCATCAAGGCGCAGCACGATCTGAATATTGTGTTTTCCCCCATTCATGGTACCGCCGTGAAAATTGTGCCCGACGCGCTGAAGGCCATCGGCTTTACCAACGTAAATCTTGTGGAAGAACAGTGCACCATCGACGGCAATTTCCCGACGGTGATCTACCCCAACCCCGAAGAAAAGGAAGCGCTGTCGATGGCCCTGGATAAGGCGCGAAAACTCGACGCCGACCTGGTAATGGCCACCGACCCGGATGCCGACCGCGTGGGTATTGCCGTGAAGAATGAAAAAGGGGAGTTTGAACTATTGAACGGTAACCAGACCGCCGTGCTGCTGTTTCACTACCTGCTGAACGCATGGGAAAAGGCCGGTAAATTCAGGGGCAATGAATACATCGTTAAGACTATTGTTACCACGTTTCTGATCGACAAGTTTGCGGCATCCATGGATGTGAAGTGCTACAATGTGCTCACCGGATTCAAGTACATCGGAGAACTGATGACCCGCCTGCAGGGACAGGAGGTGTTCATCGCCGGGGGAGAGGAGAGCTACGGCTACCTGGTTGGCGATCACGTGCGCGACAAGGATGCAGTGGTCTCCTGCACCATGATTGCGGAGATGACGGCATACTACAAGCAGCAGGGTAGTTCACTGTATGAGGCACTGCTCGGTATCTATGCCGAATACGGCCTTTATAAAGAAGAGCTTATTTCGCTAACCAAAAAGGGCAAAAGAGGCGCCGAAGAGATCAGGGAGATCATGGATAAGCTTCGGCATGATCCGCCGGTTATGATTGGTAACAAGCGGGTTTTAACAATCAGGGATTACCTTGCTAAAACCGAGAAAGATATCGAATCGGGCCGCATCAACAGCATCGATTTCCCGGCTTCGAATGTGCTGCAGTTTTTTACGGAAGGAGAGTATATCATCTCGGCCAGGCCGTCAGGCACAGAACCCAAAATCAAGTTTTACATCAGCGTGAACGGCGAGCTCGACAGCCCCGCCAATTTCCGGAAAAAGGAGAAGGAGCTGGATGAGGTGATTGAGACGATTAAAAAAGATCTCGAATTTTAGAGTTTCGAGAGTATGGGTTATGAGGTTTTGCATTGGTTTGATTCTTTTCCGGAGGATGTGCAGTAATGCCACGGAAGACCGGAAGGTTACGGAGGATTTCCGTGGTAATCCATGACAATAGAATATTGATGTGTGTATGACTAACTAATTCTTTTCACATTCACACCCCTGCCTGCGCCAAATCCCGATCAAAATACTTTCAATTTTGTGGACACAATTTTGTTTGTATTAATATTTATCAGGTCTAAACATTTTTTCTGGGTATTGCACCATTTCACAAGTAACTCATTTTGAAAAAACTAAGAGCTGTTGCAGGCCTTCAGCCTGCCCGACGGTCGATATCTGTTTATTTGGGGCGTTGCCCCAAGCTGTGTTCTCTCAGGTTATCAGCCTGATAATAATGCCAATCAAATAAGGCTGAAAGCCTTATATATCACAGCCCGGGGCAACGCCCCGGGTTTGTAAAGTGTATCATCTGGGCAGGCTGAAGGCCTGCGACAGTACCCATCCCGCCAAAATATCAACTTGACTTACCAATGATACAGGTTCCAAATTCTTCCAGTGGCAGATTTGGGAAATGTGAGTTTCTTGACTTGAATCGACGTTTTTACCCTTCATCAACATACCCCTAGATCCCCTCTCGAGAGGGATGCCCGACCCCTCCTCTGAAATTATTTCCTGCGTATCGAGATCAGGACCAGCCCAAGTGCGGAAATGATCAGCATTAGCTGGGCGAACCATTCTCCGTAGCGGGCATAGAAGGTTTTTTGCTGATTGGTGTAGATGGTGAAGGTGAATGCATCTTCGGTCCAGTATTCGGTTTGGAGCTGTACCTTGCCGTCGGGCGAGATGATGCCGGAGATGCCGTTGTTGGCCGATCGTGCTATCCAGCGCCGCTGCTCGATGGCCCGGATGCGCGCGTAGGCAAAATGCTGCAGATGCCCGTTCGAGTCGCCCCACCAGCCGTCGTTGGTGATGATGGTCAAAAAATCGGCTCCCTTGTTCACAGAGCGGTTTACCCATGAAGAGAATACGGAATCGTAACAGATCAGCGCAGGGGTGCTGTGGCCGTTTACATCGAAGTTGACCATTTCGGTACCGCGCCCATATCCCATCTGGCTTCCCCAGTCAACCAGACCTAAAATGTCGGCGGCGGCAAAGAAGTTCAGAAAGGGCGGCCTTTCAACAACAGGCACCAGCTGTGCCTTCCGGTAAACAACTGGCTCCTTGTCAGGAGTTAGCTGAAAGGCAGCGTTAAAGATTATGTAGTGCCTGTCATTAATGGTTGTACGATACACAGGAGGCAGGTTGTCCTCCCCGAAATACTCCAAAAACCCAGAACCTGTGATGAGCTGCGTGTTCCATGCCCGCAAGGAATCGGAGATCACATCGAAATAGTAATTGCGCAGGGGAAGGCCGGTGTCGATAGCATTCTCCGGCCAGAGAATCAGATCAGTATTTTCGGTGACTACATTTGAGGAGAGTGTGAGCAGGTAATCCAGCAGATTCTGAATAGAGCCATGGCCGCCGTGCTGTTCATAAGAGTCGGAGTTCGGCTGTATGACGGCAACTTCAACGGGATCGCCATCGGCCGACTGAACCGTGATCGTGGCGAGTACTGAAAAGACAGGGAAGGCGAGAAACACAAGAATGCCGCTGTAAAGCAGCGGTTTCACCGGCTCTTCGAGGTATTTGTAAAAGAGTGCCGCTGAGAATAGAATCCAGAAAGAGATTCCGTGAACCCCGGTCACCGATATAAACTGAATCGGGCCGGTCAGGTTTGCCCATCCGTTGCCAAGTGTGAGCCATGGCCAGGCGAGGTCCCAGTGGTGGTGCAGAAATTCGTAGCTGATCCAGAGAGCCGTTGCAACCAGCGCCTGCAGCACGGGGTGTATGGATGAGCCAAAGAGCGAGCGAATAAGCAGCAGCGGCAACAGCATGATGGCGGCATTGGCCAGGATGGCCGCAATTCCGCCGGTTATGGTTGCCATCATCAGCCAGTAGGTAACAATCAGGTTCCACAGTACCAGCGACGGGTACGCGTAATAGATGGCCTGGCGCCATGAAGTGCTGATCTGCATCAACCTGAACAGGCAGATGAATGCCGGAATCTGGAGTATGGAGAGATCAAACGGCGGGAAGGATAACCCAAGCAAAATGCCTGCCGTGATGGAGAGGGCCCAGTGGTGATCCCAGAACTTAAACCGATTCATAATGTCTTACTGTGCATTCAACCATTCCGGGAGAGATCATTATTCGCTGTACCCGTTTCCTGATATCACAACCACAATCTCGCCTTTAACAGAGTCGCGTTCAGACCAGCGCTTGCAGAGTTCACCAAGTTGCCCTCGGTCTATCTCTTCGAATTTCTTTGTGAGTTCGCGGGCAACGCACACCCATCGTTCATCGCCTGCAAATTCGTGCAGCTGTTTGAGAAATCTCAGAAGCTTGTGCGGGCTTTCGTACACCACGGACGTAATGTCGGAATCGGCGATGGCCCTGATCCGCGTCTGGCGCCCTTTTTTGGGCGGAAGAAATCCCTCGAACACGAAGCGGTCGCAAGGCAGTCCGCAGGCGGCAAGCGCCGTCGTTAGCGCATCCGGGCCCGGTATTGCAGAAACCGTGTGACCGTTTTGATGGGCCGCCCGAGCCGCAAGAAATCCTGGATCTGAAATGCCCGGCATGCCGGCGTCTGAGATCAATGCGATGTTCAGTCCGCTGTTGAGTAGGTTCACAATGTGGCCAACCTTTTGGTGCTCATTGTGCTGATGAAACGAAAAGGTAGGTTTGTTGATTTGATAGTGCTGGAGCAGCACACCCGAGGTACGGGTATCCTCACAGGCAATCTGATCTACGGATTTCAACACTTCAGCCGCTCTTGGTGAAAAGTCGTTCAGGTTGCCGATCGGGGTTGCCACAAGGTAGAGAGTTGCCAAGCCAGGCGGATTATGAAATTTGCTGGAGTTTACCGGGTGTGCCCTAAATTCGATGCCGGGCGCCGGCTGAAAATTGATATCAAAGATAATAACAAAAACTTGTAGTTTAACCCGAATCCATAAAAGTATAAAAACAGATAAAACGTATGAATTTTAAGCCATCCGGAATAAATCACATGACAATCAGGGTAAACGAGATAGAACGTGCCGAACAGTTCTATGGTGACATTCTTGGATTTGAACTCGTAAAAAAGATGGGCCAAAGTATGGCCGTCTACAAAATCGGGAAGGAAGATACCCTCGTTATTGTTGAGGCTGAGACAAGTTATGATCCCAATTCGCGAGATTTCAGGGTAGATCATATCGGGTTTTATCTCGATTCGGCCGATCAGGTTGACGAGATGGCAACCTACCTGCGCGACAAGGAAGTGACCATCCTTAGCGGGCCGGCCAACAGAAAGAAAGGACGGTTTGTTTTCGCCTCCGACCCCGACGGCAACATGATTGAGTTCTTTTTTGAAGGCGAGTAATCACAAACGATATTCGTGAACTTTTCGTAGGTGGTTGTGACGAACTGTTAGGATTTGGCTTTGTGGCATGTTATTTGCTTCAAACTGAGAAAAACAAATTTTACAAAAGATGGCCGCACAGCGCCGGCTGGAAATCAACAAAAAGCTTTAATACCAGAAGTACTACAGATGAGTAAGAAACAGGCAGAAGAACAGGAAATGGAAATGAACGAGGCTGCAGAATTTTCCGGGCAGCATGAGTCAGAAGAAAGTATTGCAGACGATTTGCCTGAGGATGCCCGGAGCAATTCTGATACCGATCAGATTCTTTTAGATCAGCAAAATAAAATTAACGAGCTTGAGCAGGAACTTGAACAGCTGAAAGAAACCCAGCTAAGAAGGGCCGCGGAAATGGAGAATTTTAAAAAGCGTCTCCAGCGCGAAAGAGATCAGGTATTTCAGACATCAAAAGAGACATCCATAGAGGCTTTTTTACCGGTGTATGACGATCTGCTTAGAACCCTGAACGCACTCGAAAGTGCAAATGCCGACAAGGCGTACATCGACGGGATACGCCTGGTTGCTGAAAAATTTGAGGACGTGCTAAACCGGTACAATGTGGAAACCATCAATGAAACCGGCGTACCTTTTGATGTGGACCTGCACGATGCCCTGATGAGGCAGAAACCGGAGGATAATTCCATAGAAAGCGGAACCGTACTTCAGGTTTTTGAGAACGGATACAGAATGGGTGAAAAAACCCTCCGGCACGCAAAAGTAATTGTGAGTGAATAAGCAGGATGTAAGATGTCGAAAAGAGATTATTACGAAGTATTAGGCGTTGACAAAAGCGCAGGTGATGCCGAGCTGAAAAAGGCATACCGGAAGCTTGCCATGAAGTACCATCCCGACCGAAATAAAGGGGATGCCGAAGCAGAAAAGAAATTTAAGGAAGCGTCGGAAGCGTACGACGTTCTCCGGGATCCTCAAAAACGGCAGCGATACGACCAATTTGGTCATTCGGGTATGAATGGCGGTTTTGGCGGCGCTTCCGATTTTGGAAATGCCGATTTTGAAGACATCTTCAGTCGTTTCAGCGATATATTTGGCGCCGATATTTTTGGCGGCGATCCATTCGGCGGTGGCCGAAGCCAAAGCAGGCGACGCAGAGGTACCGGTCGGCCAGGTGCGGACATGAAGCTGCATGTTGAACTTTCGCTTGAGGAAATAGCAGAGGGTGTTGAAAAAACCCTGAAGGTGAAAAAACAGGTGAAGTGTGATGCCTGTAACGGCACCGGTGCGGAAACCGAATCTGATTTCGAAACCTGCGGTACCTGTAGTGGTGTCGGAGAAGTTCGCCAGGTGTCGAGAACCATGTTTGGGCAGTTTGTAAATGTGCAACCCTGCCCAACCTGCAGCGGCGAAGGACGCATCATCCGCAACCGCTGCACATCCTGTGGCGGGGAAGGCCGTGTGAAAAGTGAGGAAAAAATTAAGGTGAACATTCCATCCGGTGTTGCCAATGGTAATTACATCACCCTGCGCAGACAGGGGAATGCTGGAGTACGCGGTGGTGAGCCAGGCGATTTAATTGTTCTGATTGAAGAAATTGAACACGAACATTTTGAGCGTGATGGAAACGACATTTTCTACGACCTGAACCTGAGCATTCCTGATGCTATCCTGGGTACCGAAGTGAAAGTGCCAACTCTGAAGGGACAGGCCAAGGTGAAGATTGAACCCGGAACTCAGCCGGGAAAACTGCTTAGAATGAAAGAACGTGGAATCCGCGGCCTAAATAACTCCGGTACAGGAGATCAGTTTATCCGTGTGAATGTCTACGTACCAAAAGATCTTACCGCAGAAGAGCGCAAGCACATTGAAGCCCTGAGAGGAGAGAAACACTTTGATCCCTCTGAAGCAAGGGAGCGTGAAAAAAGTTTCTTCTCCAAAATTAAGGACGTCTTCGGATAGTACTGTAAAATCCGTTTATCCAACTGTACGGAATGTAAGGGCCATGGTAGATTGGCAGCTTCTTTCAGCACAGCTTTAATACCTTTGTCCAGAACGATTGCTTGACAGGAGGGCTGGGGTATTTACACTCACAGTTTGATTTGTAAATGATTTCCGGGATTCTTTTACAGAGTCTACAAGCTTGCTGTGTTTCTAAAAAACCAAAGATTATCGCGAATACTGCAACGGTTCTATGAGAGACGCCAGATCGTATCCATTATGATTTGAGACAGCTGTGTACCAGTTACCATCCCACGTCCATGAAACCACGTGGTGGTTTTCGATTTCAGCTACGTAGAAGTCAGTATTCGATTTGCAATGCTCCACAGCTTCATCATGCCTTTTTAAGGCTTCATGCGTATAAATCTTATCTATTTCGAAGGCGAATACAAATATAGTCTCGTCAATATCAGGCTGATAATAGCCAAGCAGGGGCGTTTGAAAACCATTGTAGAAGTCAGCAATAAACAGTCCCGCAAACTCGGCTCCGGAAATCGGTGGTACGGTCATGTTAATTCCGTGATCATCAAGCAGATGTTTCTCTGCCTCCGCCAGGGATGAGGTTCTGAAGTGTGGTTCGGAAAGCTTTCCGTGGCTGTTCAGGAAGTGAATTGCGGTGTAATTCTCAACAATCTCCTGTTGAAGAACTGCATTGCCTGTAGTTCTGTCGAGGAGTTCTACCGTTGTTAACGTTATGAAAAGGATTACTGCTGCCGCGGCAATGTATCTGAATGCAGGCTTCCAAAGTGAAACTCTTTCGGATTTATAGAGTCTTCCGGGAGGAAGATCTTGTTTTGTTTCTGATGCAGGGATATCACGGAGCTGATCTTCATTCTGAGCATCGCTGATTAAATCCAGCACTTTTTTACGCAAATGAGGGGGAGCTTTAACTCGTGAAAGGCGTTTGGCTAGAAGTTCTTTTACAAGAATGGCGCTTTCGTACTCGTCACGAACTTCTTTATTTGTTTCCAGGAATGCAAAAAAGGCATTTCTTTCTTCTTCTGTAGCTTCGCCGTCTACAACTGCGGGTAATAAATCAAGCGCCTGTTTCTTTGTCAGCTTGTCCATAAATTACTGCACGGGTATGAACGTTTACGTCGTGTCCGGTAGTCAAAGATGAATTTCGATTTCCGGTTTATTAAGGTCAAAACGAAAAGAGTTTGCCGATCATTCAATAAAACGGGGTTTTTATATTTACATAATTTCAGAAGTAAACGTAATCGTTGCAGTGAGTTATCGGCTCTGAATAGCTTTAAAAAATAACCAAGGTGCTTTGTTTTCGGGCGCGCACTGAAAACATTGAGATTTTTTGAGAGTGGGATGTTCGAGTTCAAATTCATAAGCGTGAAGTGCGATATTGCCGTCAGACTTATTTTTACCGTACTTGCGATCGCCTGCTACCGCATTTCCTGCCTCGGCAAACTGAACCCGGATCTGGTGCGCGCGTCCGGTAATCAGGTTTATTTTAACAAGCGAAAACCCGCCGGTTTTCTCAAGAGTTTCAAAGGTAAGTGTTGATTCTTTTGCCCCGGGTGTTCCTTTTGACACCGCGCGAGTCACGTTGCTCTCAGTATCTTTTAGCAGATGGTGCGACAGATATCCATTTTTCGGTGCATTACCCTCAACCACAGCGAGGTAGGTCTTTTTGACTTTTCGTTTTCGAATCTGATCGCTGATTCGTGATGCTGCCTTGGAGGTCTTGGCCAGTACCATTACACCGCTAACCGGCCTGTCGAGTCTGTGTAGCAATCCGAGAAATACGTTTCCCGGTTTATCATATTCTCGCTTAATGTACTCTTTGCAAAGTGTGAGTATGTCGGGTTTGCCGGTATGATCTTCCTGCGAAAGTACACCCGAAGGCTTGTGTACTACGAGGAGATGATTATCCTCATATAAAATTGTGATATCGGGTTTGGTTCCGGTTTTTTTCAATGGATTGCTTTTTTTACACGGCCGGTTGACCACTTGAATAGTTATTGTGACAGCAGTGAAATATAAACTTTTACGGCGGCTTTCGGTTTTCTTATTTTATCAGACGGAGATATCCCATGTCTATATCCATCGAAGAAAAAATAGCTCATTTACCGCAGAAACCGGGTGTGTATCAGTTCAAAGACGGCCGCGGGAACCATCTCTACGTAGGGAAAGCCAAAAAACTGAGAAACCGGGTGAGATCCTATTTTCAGGATTCGCGCAGTCATGACGGACGGATCCGGGTGATGGTTTCAAAAATAGAAGATGTTGAAGTCATTGTTACGGATTCGGAAGCTGAGGCACTGATCCTTGAAAATAATCTGATAAAACGTTTTCAGCCACGCTACAACATCATGTACCGCGATGATAAATCGTATCCCTACATTTGCATAACCAGGGATTCCAAGGCGAGGGTTTATCCCACCAGAACGGTAGTCAGTGATGGTAGTAAATACTTTGGCCCATACGATCATGTTGGCCATATGAAGCGAATGCTGGAAACTATCCGCAAAACATTTGGACTTTGTACCTGCGCGGTATCTCCGAAAATGATCGACAAATCGCGGGGAGTGCCGAAATGGCATTCCTGTTTCGACGATTACCTGAAAAATTGTTCCGGTGATTGGGATCCCCGGGAGTACAATTCGGCAATGGAGAAAGTAGAGAGGCTTTTATCTGGCAGAACGGACGACCTGATCCGCGAGGTAAAAGAGGAGATGGAGATCGCATCGTCAGCGATGGAGTTCGAGCAGGCGGCCAGGCTGCGCGACAGTATGATCTCTCTTCAGAAGTACAATCAGAAAATGAAAATGGTGGCAAACAGGGATGTACATCGTGATGTGTTTGCCATTGAGGTGGATGACGAACTTGGTGAAGCCTGCGGGGTACTGTTCAAAATCAGGGAAGGTAAGCTGATCGGAAAATTCCACCGGTTTTTAAAGAATATTGAGGAGACCCCGAAAAATATAATCATGCAGTCGTTTGTGGAAGATTATTATACGGGCCAGATGGCGGGTGCCATTCCCGATGAAGTATATATCAGCCATGAGATGGAGGATGACGATCCGCTTCTTGAATATTTATGGGAGCAGCGCGGGAAAAAAGTGCCTATCCATGTGCCGCAGATTGGTGAGAAAAGGCAGCTTATTAAAATGGCCATTACGAATGCCAGGCTGAATCTTGGCGAGCGGAAACTTGAGAAACAAAAAGCGGAGCGGGAACGGATACCACAATCAGTGAAAGACCTGAAAGAGTATCTGCGTTTGCAACGGCTGCCACGTCGAATTGAATGCTTCGATAATTCCAACACTCAGGGAACTGATCCGGTGGCCTCGATGGTAACTTTTGTGGATGCGCAGCCAAGAAAAAGCGAATACAAAAGATTTAAAATCAAAACGGTTGAAGGCCCGGATGACTATGGCTCAATGAGGGAAATTGTGAAGAGGAGATATTCCAAAATAAAAAAAGAGAAGCTGCAGCCTCCCGACCTGATTTTGATTGACGGTGGCAGGGGGCAGTTAAATGCCGCGCTTGAAGCGCTCGACGAAATTGATTTCCGTTATAACTGTGAAGTTGCAGGCCTTGCAAAAAGACTCGAAGAAGTTTTTTTACCCGACAGCGCAGATCCTGTCATGATTCCAAAAACTTCATCCGCACTCAAACTTTTGCAAAGAGCAAGGGATGAAGCTCACAGGTTTGCAATTACCTACCACAGAAAAAAAAGATCACATCGGACATTAAAAACAGAATTGACGGATATCGAAGGGGTGGGAGAGGTAACAGCCAAAAAACTACTGGAAGAGTTTGGGTCTGTATCCAATATTAAGAAAAGAGATCTTCGTGAATTACAGGACTTTTTGGGAGAGAAAACCGGTGCCGCTGTCTACAACCACTTCCATTGACCTTATCGATGGCTTAACATGAAGATGTGATAGAATGGGTGTCTCCGAAAGCGTATCATCAACATATAACGTGTGAATTGTAAAAAGTTTGCTGAAATTTCGGCAGACATGAAACAACGGCATAATCTGTGCAGTACATATAATACACATCTGATTATCCATGAATGTTAAACGGTTTTAAACTGTTTTTGTAAGTAGATGTGTCATATCATAAATTACGTATAGCCATGAAACTTAAAACAACTGAATACATACCATCCAATTACGAGCAGATGCAGGATAAAGAACTCGTACACCTTTTCAGAAAAAAGGATGACCAGCTTGCGTTTCGTGAACTGATGAACAGGCATCAGTCGAAGATATATTCCTACATCTTCAGTATGATTCAGAATCGTGAAGTGGCTAATGATATTTTTCAGGAGACCTTCACCAAGGTCATTACCAAAATGGATGATACCTACAATGAGCAAGGTAAATGGATCGCATGGGTGATGCGGATTGCGCATAATGCAACAATTGATCATATCAGAAAACAAAAACGATTTGTTGACGTTAGTAGCTCGTACGACAAAGAATCGAAAACAGATTTTTACGACAGATTGCCAGATGAGGACGCAATTGGTCAGCAGGAAAAAATGGAGCTGGATGAGTCAACGTCAAGTTTGTTGAAGCACATCTCCAACCTGCCAGAAGAGCAGCGAACGGTGGTAATGTTGAGGCACTATTATGAGATGCCATTTAAAGAGATAGCAGAATTAACGGATGTATCAATTAATACTGCACTTGGTCGAATGCGCTACGCTCTGATTAATCTTCGTAAAATGTTCGATGAAGAACGTGAGAAGGAATCAAATAACGTATGAGTAAAAAGGATATAAGCAGTATAACGTATCTCTTCAATGAGATGGACCCATCTGAAGAGATGGAATTTGAAAGGCAAGTTGAGGAAGACGCGAACCTGTTGATAGAGGTTGAGTCATTTAAAAAAGTGAATGAGCGGCTCAGCGAACTTCCGAAATTTTCTGCCCCGGAGTCTGTACTGAATTCGGTTATGCAGGATGTTTCATCGAAGGGGATGAAACCGACTTCGGGGAAAAAATTCCCCTTTTATTACACTGCGGCAGCACTGATCATTGCCGGTTTCACTGCCGGTGCACTACTGCTCGATAACGGTGCCGAACAAGTTAATAACGAGCATGCCGCATCAGCCGGATTGCCTGTTCTTCAGCTCGAAACTCACGCCACTTCAGCTGTTTCACAATCTGAAAATAGTCGACAGGTAGCCCCATGGGTCGACAATAATGAAGTCTTACGATTCTCTGATCGCTTCAGGAATGTGGAGTCTGCATCAATCGACTCGATTCTTCGCGACAGTTATCAGCGATTAACTCCTGTTACTGACCCTCAGCAAAGTCGATACTACCAAAGAAATCTGCATCTTACTGGGTCCAGACAGTAGCTCGATCTCTCCTTTTATTAATCAGCAAGTCATCAATAATTTGAGCCATATAAGACGCTATGGACATGTTTTCCACGATGATTTGTGAATAACTAATTTTGGTTACGGCTCACATGAGAGTTATATTCGTGAGATAATTATCATCAAAATTTCCCTGTAAAGCGAATGGGTAAAATCATCTCTGTCGCCAACCAAAAAGGCGGTGTAGGCAAAACGACGACGGCCATTAATCTGGCTGCGAGTTTGGCCGCAATTGAACATTCTACGTTAATTATTGATATTGACCCGCAGAGTAACTCTACGAGCGGGTTGGGTATTGAGCCAAAAACAGTTTCGAATTCTGTTTACGAAATTATGGTAGGCGGTGTGGAAGTTAACGACTCTATCCGGGAAACCGAGCTTCCTTTCCTCGATCTTATTCCGTCTCATATCAATCTGGTGGGTGCGGAAATTGAAATGGTTGACCGTAACCGGCGGGAGAGGATTTTGAGTAATGCTATAGTGCCCGTTAAAGACAAATACGATTTTATAATTATTGACTGCCCCCCTTCCCTGGGCCTGTTGACAATAAACGCTCTAACGGCATCCGATTCCGTTTTGATTCCGGTACAGTGCGAATATTTTGCTCTCGAGGGCCTTGGACAGCTGCTGAATACGATCAAAATTGTTCGCCAGCATCTAAATCCCGAACTGGATATTGAAGGAGTACTTCTGACAATGTACGACACCAGAACAAGGCTTTCGAACCAGGTTGCGGAGGAAGTGAAAAGATATTTTGATGACCGGGTATTTCAATCGATAATCGCACGAAATGTACGCCTGGCTGAAGCACCAAGCTTCGGAAAACCTGCCATTTTATATGATGCAACCAGCGTGGGATCAAAAAATTACCTTTCTTTGGCGCGAGAGATAATTCAAAGAAACAGGAAACTGTTTAAAGGTAGTCCCGCACTCACTAAACAGGGGTAACAATGGCAAAAAAAGTTTTAGGCCGTGGACTCGGGGCTTTTTTCCCTGATTATGAAGATGAGAGATCGGAAGGCAAGAAGGCTTCATCTAAAACAAAAACAGCAGTACCAATCGAACCTGCTGAACGTGTAAATGTGGTTCTCGACATTCCTGTAAACCACATCAGGCCGAATCCCCACCAGCCTCGATCAGAGTTCAAAGAAGAAGCCCTCGAGGAACTCGCATCATCCATTAAAGAACATGGACTCATTCAGCCGATTACCGTTCGTTACCTCGGAGAACGGCGTTTTGAGCTCATTAGCGGTGAACGCAGGCTCCGCGCTACCAAAATGGCGGGAATAAGTGAAATACCCGCATACATCAGAGAAGCAAACGATGAGCAGATCATCGCTTTTGCACTTATCGAAAACATTCAGCGGGAGCAGCTTAATCCCATTGAAATTTCCCTCGGATACCAGCGGCTAATAGATGAGTGTGGATATACCCAGGGTGAAGTAGCTAGTAAAGTGGGCAAAAACAGGACTACAGTCACCAATATGCTGAGGCTTCTGCAGCTTCCCGACTTTATTCAGGCCGCGTTGAGAGATGAGTCGATCAGCACTGGGCATGCAAGAGCATTAATCAATCTAAAGAGTGAAGCCGACCAGAAAAAAATCTTGAAAAAAATTCTTTCCGGATCGTTATCGGTACGACAAACTGAAGAGTTGGTTCGCTCGTTCGAAAAGAAGAACGAACAAACAAGATCAGAAAAACCGCCTGTGAAGGAGTCAAATCCTTTTTTGGATGATATTTCCAAAAGGCTTAGAAATACACTCAGCACCAAGGTTAGCGTGAAGGCGAAAGCCAAAGGAGGAGAAATCCGGATTGAGTACTATTCAGATGATGACCTTGAAAGACTAATGCAGATGTTTGATGAAATGGCTTAGCTCTTTTGCCCTCATGATTTTGCTGCTGCTCAATTTTTCCGGGCCTGCTGCGGCACAAACGCAAAACAATTCTCAATACGATTTGTTACAGCGCGATTACCATCTTCTCGAAAAGAGGTATTTCGACACCATCAATGAAGCTATTGATGAGGAGCTTCGAGGTGATGATAATGCTAACTATGAGTTTCCCGAACCGCGTTCAGTGATGTTTAAATCGATGATATTGCCTGGCTGGGGGCAAGTAGTGAACAAGCAGGCATGGAAGGTGCCAATTATTTACGGGCTTTTTGCAGGCATTGGATTTTATTCTATTTATTTGAACGATCAGTACCAGGATTACAGGGCTGCTTACTACAATAGTTTTGCTGAAAACAACGATTTCAGATTTGGTCCAACTCCCGAGCGCCTGGCAGGTATAGCCCCAAACCAGCTTCAGAGTAATAGAGACAGTTTCAGAAATCAGCGGGATTTCATGTTCGTTGTTTTAGGGCTGGCTTACGGCCTAAATGTTTTAGATGCTTATATTTTTGCACATATGCGAAGTTTTGATGTGTCGGACGACTTATCAGCACGAACAAAGCTTCAGCCCGCGCTGCTGGCTGATGGCAGTCCGGGTATCTCACTTTCATTTTCACTACACAACAAAAGATAATCTATATGACTGCACCTGAATTCTTTAGTGAAGAAAATAAACCATCCGACCATTTTGATGCAGACAGTAATCAGGACCTTTGGAGTATTTTTAAAATCATGGGAGAGTTTGTTGATGGTTATGATAAGCTATTCAGGGTGGGTCCCTGTGTTTCAGTATATGGCTCGGCAAGACTGAAACCGGGCAGTAAGTACTATGATATGGCGATGGAAACCGCTGAATTAATCACTGAAAACGGATTTGGAGTGATTACCGGTGGAGGCCCGGGTATTATGGAAGCAGGCAACCTCGGTGCGCACAATAAAGGCGGCAAGTCGGTAGGCTTGGGTATCGAACTTCCTTTCGAACAGGGGACGAATCAATATGTACACCCGAAGTACGAAATCAATTTTAAGTACTTTTTTGTGCGAAAAGTGATGTTTGTGAAGTATGCGCAGGGGTTCATAGTCTTTCCCGGCGGTTTTGGAACGTTGGATGAACTATTCGAAACCCTTACTTTAATACAAACTGAAAAAATAAAGCGTATTCCCATTGTATTGATAGGTACCGATTTCTGGGATGGGCTTGTAACCTGGCTGAAAGAAAAGCTGGTGGATAAGGGATTAATTAGTAAGGAAGATATGAACCTCTTCTATTTAACGGACGATCACGTAGACGCCGTTAGATACGTGTGTGATTTTTACAAAAAACAGAGGCCAGAGCCCAATTTTTAGTGCTATGAAACTTTTAGCCTTGATCAGAGTTTTTAATTAACAACCGATGCTTAATGATTTTCTTGATAAAATTTCACTATGTTAAGCACGTTTAGAAGGACAGAAACATAACCAATCAAATCAACATGAAATCTATTAACATATTAATATCGCTGATTGCCGTCTTTGCATTCACGTTGGTGGCGGCAGAAACATCTCAAGCTCAGGAAGATGCCCGGGCAGAGGCCATACAGCTCTACAACCAGGCACAAGAGCTTGCCGGAGACCGTGACTTTTCCGGAGCGATAGACCTATTCCGAGATGCTCTTGAAATAGCCCGTGAAAACAATATCGATGATATTGTAGAACTGGTTGAAGGCAATCTCCCGCAGGTGGCAAGAAGCCGGGCTTCTGCTGCATATAGCCAATATCAGAGTGAAAGAACGCTAGAGTCTATTAACAGCTCAATTCGTCATTTCGATGCTGCTAGAGAAATCGGGGAAGAGTTCAACAATCAAGAAGTTTCGCAGTGGGCAACTGCCGCAATACCCCAGCTTTACTACATCCGCTCAGTATTGCACTTTAGAGCTGATAATCATAGTGATGCGGTAGAGGATCTGAATACGGCTATGGGATTGAATGCGAACTATGCTGTGGCGTACTATCAGAAAGGCATTGTTATGAAAGCCATGCATCCAGACAATTTGGATATGTTTATGCCATGGTACGATCAGGCAATTGAGGTTGCACAACGGATAAATGATACCAGGACACTGAATAATGCAAGGAACTCAGCTCGCGATGAACTTATTTTTAGAGCTGTTAATCTTGCTGACCAGCGCCAGTATTCGAGGGCCATTGAGTTACTTGAAAAAGTTGAAAGCTATGATCCAAGCTCCGCTACCGCCCATTACCGGCTTGCTGAGATCCACAACAATAGAGGCAACTGGGATGCGGCTATCCGGCACGCAAACCGCTCACTTGAGCTCGAAACTGGTGGTGTAACCGACAGGGCCAAAATCTACTTTGAGCTTGGCACAGCCTACAAAGGAAAAGGTGATAAGGAAAACGCCTGCAGCGCTTTTGAAAATGCCCGATTCGGCGACTTTACAGAGCCTGCAAACCATGAGCTTCAGTTCGAGCTGAGATGCGAAGGCCACACAGCCAGCAACAGATAAGAAAGACATTTATAAAAGATGTTGAAAAAGCCCTCCATTGAGGGCTTTTTTTATGCTAATTTGTTTTAAGTAATTCTCAAAGCAGGGTTGCGATATGACTCAAAAACAAATATTGCCATACCTGATGATAGCAGGTGCCGCGGCGCTTTGGGGTAGCATCGGAATTTTTGTTGGTTTTCTGAATGATGAAGGCTTTTCATCCCTTGAAATTGTGGCTTGGCGGGTAATCACAGCTGCTCTATTTCTTTCTATATATTTACGGATTTGTAATCCCAATCTCCTGAGAATCAAGCCATCACACATTCGATATTTTGTTGGCACCGGAATTTTAAGTATCAGCTTTTTTAACTGGTGTTACTTTACCGCTATTCGCGAAACCTCACTTTCGGTGGCCGTAGTTTTGCTTTACACGGGTCCTGCTTTTGTCGTGATATTATCGCGCATGTTTTTGAATGAAAAGCTGACCGGACAAAAAATAGTGGCACTCTTGATAACAATACCCGGGATCTTACTCGTTGCAGAATTGATTCCCGAAGGAGGAACCTTTACCGCATACGGAATTCTGACCGGAATCGGGGCTGGTTTTGGCTATGCACTTTATAGCATTTTTAGCAAAGCGGCACTCGTAAAGTATCCACCTATGACGATCATTTTCTACAGTTTCCTAACCGCTTCCATTTTTCTGCTGCCATTCAGTGGAATTTTCTCACAACAGACCATCGAGCGGCTTTCGAATCCAAACATAGTACTAATGATAGCCGGTATGTGTCTTTTGCCAACTATACTGGCTTATCTGCTTTACACTGAAGGGCTTAAGCGCATCGAAGCGGGCAAGGCATCTATCACAGCCATGCTCGAGCCGGTAACCGCCGCACTGATTGGAGTATTTGTGTTTGAAGAAATTCTGACTGCTCTACAGATTACCGGGATTATTCTGGTTCTTGTATCGGTATTAATGATTCAAATGAAGCGAACCAAAAATCTTCAGGTAACATGATTGTAAGTAAAGATTCGGTTAGTGAATTACTTAATCGTGTACAAATCTCTTTCCCCTTGGTGCGAACTTGGGTATCTTTTTGCCCACTAATAAACCTGCACTCATATCAAATAATTATTCATGTCTGACCAACTTGCTCAGCGCTGTGTAAATACTCTTCGAACCTTATCAATGGATGCTGTTCAGACCGCAAATTCGGGCCATCCCGGTATGCCGATGGGAATGGCTGATGTCGCTTACGTACTCTGGACGAAATTTTTTAAGCACAATCCCAATAATCCGGGATGGTTCGATCGCGACAGGTTTATCCTTTCAGCCGGACACGGATCCATGCTTATTTATTCCCTTTTGCATCTCACCGGATATGATGTTTCGCTCAAAGAGATTAAAAACTTCCGTCAGCTTGGCAGTATCACTCCGGGGCACCCCGAATTCGGACTTACGCCTGGCGTGGAAACCACCACGGGTCCGTTGGGGCAGGGTTTCGGTACGGGAGTCGGAATGGCCATGGCCGAGGCGTTTATGGCAGAAACCTTCAATAAGGATTCGCACAAAGTTGTTGACCATTTTACGTACGCGATTGTGAGTGATGGCGACTTGATGGAGGGGATATCACACGAGGCGGCATCGATGGCAGGCCACCTGAAGCTGAGCAAGCTGATATATCTGTATGATTCGAACAATATTTCCATCGACGGATCTACCGACCTTGCCTTTACCGACAATACAAAAATGCGTTTCCAATCCTATGGGTGGGACGTTCAGGTGATCGACGGCCACAATCATAATGAAATTGAACAGGCCATTCTCAATGCGCAAAAAACTGAAACACCGTCGCTAATCGAATGCCGTACCCACATCGGATTTGGCAGCCCGAATAAGCAGGATTCGGCCGCTTCGCATGGTTCGCCGCTGGGTGAGGAAGAGATTCGCCTAACAAAGGAGAATCTTGGCGAGGATCCGGACAAGAAGTTTCATATTCCGGATGATGTTCTTAACGAATACCGAAAAGCCATTGAAAATGGAACTAAAGCCGAGAATGACTGGAACGATAAGCTCTCGGATTATGAGAAAGTGTATCCCGTAGATGGCGTCAGTTTCAAAGAGTATGTATCACGCAACCTGCCTGATAAGTGGAATGAAGTTCTACCGAATTTCGAGGCGGATGCAAAGGGAATGGCAACCCGAAAGGCTTCAGGTGCTGTTCTTAATGAGATTGCAAAACACGTGTTCAATCTGCTTGGAGGGTCGGCTGATCTTACAGGGAGTAATAACACCGAACTTTTCGACAAGGGCATTTTCAGGCCGGGTAACTACTCTGGAAGAAATGTTCACTACGGTGTAAGGGAGCACGCTATGGGTGCGGCACTGAACGGGCTCGCCCTGCACGGAGGCGTGATACCTTACGGAGGTACGTTTCTTGTTTTTTCTGACTACAACAAACCTGCAATCAGGATTGCGGGACTCTCCAAAATCCCCTCAATTTTTGTGTTTACCCACGACAGTATCGGGCTTGGAGAAGACGGTCCTACACACCAGCCCATTGAGCACCTGGCCGCACTGCGGGCTACGCCCAACGTGCAGGTGCTGAGGCCGGCCGATGCCAATGAAACCGCCTATGCTTGGAAATGCGCCATTGAGAAAGATGACGGTCCTTCCCTGCTCGCTTTAACTCGTCAAAACCTTCCGACCCTCGACCGTACTGTTTACGGCAGCGCAAAGGGAACGGAAAAAGGAGCCTATATTCTTAAAAAGGAGAGTGCTGGTGAACTCGACCTGATTTTAGTGGCATCGGGATCGGAGGTACAACTGGTTCTCGATGCATCAGAACTTCTCGAGAAGAAAGGAGTATCGGTTCGGGTAGTGAGTATGCCATGCTGGGAGCTGTTTGAAGCTCAAGACAGTGAGTACAGAGATGAAGTGCTGCCTCCTAAGGTAAAACGGCGTGTTTCGGTTGAAGCGGCATCCACTTTTGGCTGGCACAAGTGGGTAGGTTCGGAGGGAATGGCCATCGGAATTGACCGCTTCGGAGAGTCGGCGCCATATCAGCATGTGTACGAACACCTTGGCCTTACACCGGAGAAAATCGCTGAAAAAGCTGTGTCACTGTTAAGTAAGTGATTTGGGCGGATCTGTTTTGTG
>SL_3KL_010_SEDDRAFT_10000477_pt1 | contig 32812 bp, 28 predicted proteins | sample SodLakKL_010_SED_2_FD_10381 | JGI IMG/M metagenome (IMG submission 10381)
CCGGGGGGACTCGACATTTCGTACATGGCTCCTGGCTATCGCGCGCAACGAGGCCCGAGGAACCCTGAGACGGCGGGTACGGAGAAGGGAGTTTGCGCTGGATGACGCGCCTCCCCTGGAGGATCATGCGGCAGACCCCGAGAGCACCGCTCTGGGGCAATCCGAGATCGGACGGGTCCGCAGAGCGCTGGACAGCCTTCCTCCCAAGCAGAAGATGAGCGTGTCCCTTCGACTCTTCGACGGGTTGAGCTTTCGGGAAATCGGGCGGGCCATCGATTCATCGGAGGGGGCGGCCCGGGTGAACTATCACCACGGGATCAGACGACTGAGGGAGTTGCTGGATGACCGAGGAAACTAGGTACGGCTGGAAGGGGTCCGGCGGATCGGGCTGCGCTCGCGCTGTGGACCTGCTTCCCCTTCACGTCCGGGGAAGCATCCCGGACATGTCCGATGCGCTCTGGATCGAGGAACATCTGACCCACTGCGACTCCTGTCGGGACGAGGCCCTCTTTCTGGAGCAGGTTCTGTCCGCCAGGCCCGAAGCCCCGTCCGGCCTGGCCACTTCTGTCCTGGCCCGGCTGGAGGCTCCCGCGGTTGCAATGCCTCCCCGGGTGGCACCGGCGACCGTGTCAGCACCACCCCCCCCGTACCTGCCTCCACGGCGATATGGGGGCTGGGCTGCCTCCATTGCGGCCATTCTGGTGTTGGCCCTTGGGATCGGAACCTTCTGGTTGAGTGAATCTCCCACAGCCGGCGATCTTCTGTTCTCCGCCTTTCTGGATGACGCTGACGAATCGGAGGATCGGGACGAGTGGATGGTGGCAGGTGCCCCGGTCCTGGATGCCCTGCCCGATGAAGTACTCCTGGCCCTGGTGACCGAGGGGGGATGGTGAGAAGGGAATTGCGGAAGACCGCCTGTAGGGGGGTGTTTCATGGCCGGTGGTTATGCCGGCGAGGTCGCCGGAGAGCCGGGGCGACGGCGTTTATCGTTCTTGCAGCCACCGTTCTGATCCCGGCCGCGCCCGCTCTGGCGCAGACGACCCGGGCGCCTGGCGCCGAGCAGATGACGAGGGAGGAGATGCAGGCGGCCATCCATGCCCAGTTCGAGCGGGAGATGGTCGAGGAGTTGGGATTGGACCAGCCGACCATGGAGGCCATTCGGGGCGTCATGACGGCCATGGTCGAGCGACGCCGCGAACTGTATCAGCGGCGCCGTGCTCTCCGGGCTCTCTCCCGGGAATTCCATGAGTCCGACGGGGATGAGGCCATGGCACGGCGCATCCTGTCGGAGACGAGAGCCATCCGATCGCACGAAGCACTGCTGGAGGCAGATGAGGAGTCACAGTTGCTTCAGATCATGTCTCCCGCAGAAGTCCTCCGCTTTCAGGCCCTCCGTGACGATTTCAACGATCGGATCCGTCGCATGCATCGAGGTCGGATCGACGGTATCTGATCCATCCCTCCACGTCACCCTTTCCGGTGACCATTTGCGTTGACACTCCCGCGGGGTGCGGATAGGTTCCGGCGGTTCACATTCCCTCCGAATCGTCCTCCCCCGGGAGTTCAAACATGAAGAAGATCACGGTCGTCGGTGCCGGAAACGTCGGTGCGTCCGCAGCCTACCGCGTGGCCCAGCTGGAGCTGGCACGGGAGGTGGTCCTGGTGGACATCGCTGAAGGAATTCCCGAGGGCAAGGCCCTGGATCAATGGGAAAGCGCACCGGTTGAGGGCTACGACACACGAGTGGTGGGCTCCTCGTCCTACGACCTGGCCGAGAACTCGGATCTCTTCATCGTGACCGCCGGGCTCGCCCGGAAGCCCGGCATGAGCCGGGACGACCTCCTCAAGACCAATGCCGGAATCGTGGAGTCGGTTTCCCGTGAGATCGCACGGGTCGCCCCGGACTCCATTATCATCGTGGTGTCCAATCCCCTGGACGTCATGTCCTATGTGGCCATGAAGACCACCGGGTTTCCCCGGGAACGGGTCCTGGGCATGGCCGGGGTTCTGGATACGGCTCGGTTCCGGTCCTTCATTGCGCTGGAGCTGGACTGCTCGGTGGAGGACATTCAGGCCCTGGTCCTCGGAGGACATGGTGACACCATGGTCCCCCTGGTGAATTACACATCGGTGAGCGGAATCCCACTCACGCAACTCCTGTCACAGGACCGGATCGATGCCCTCATCGACCGCACCCGGAACGGCGGTGCCGAAATCGTCGGGTACCTGAAGACCGGCAGCGCGTACTACGCCCCTGCCACAGCGGCGGTGCAGATGGCCGAAGCCATCTGCCGGCACAAGCGCCGGATTCTACCGTGCGCTGCCTACCTGCAGGGCGAGTACGGTCAGGAGGGCATCTTCCTCGGCGTGCCGTGTCGAATCGGAGAGGGTGGGCTCATGGACATCATCGAGGTCGAATTGACGGACGAGGAGCAGGCTCAGCTCGAAAAGAGCGCCGAAGCCGTGCGCTCCACAATCGCAAAACTGGATTGAGTGGATCCTCTGCCGGCCCCTGGGGTTGGCGGAAACGTTCCTGAGCCTTTGTCAGTCAGGGAGCCGCTCCCGCACCCGGGCATTGCCCGTGGGACTCTGAGCGGCAAAACCTCCAAGGAGCCCTGCTCATGCGCCGCGTGTTGACGCTCTATCGTTCGTCGGTGGGCAAGAAGATCATGATGGCCATCTCCGGCCTCATCCTCTTCGGATTCATCGTCGCGCACATGGTCGGCAACCTCAAGGCCTTCCAATCGGCCGACGGTGACGGCACCCATCCCCTGGATACCTACGCGGAGTTTCTCAGGGAGGTGGGATATCCATTGGTTCCGGAGGGCGGCCTCCTCTGGGCCTTCCGGCTCGTGCTCCTGGCGGCGGTGGGAATCCACATCCTTGCCGCCATCCAGCTCTGGTCGACGGCTCGGACGGCCCGCCCGAGCCGGTATCGGAAAGAGGATTCCCAGGTCTTCTCGTATGCCTCCCGGACCATGCGGTGGGGAGGGGTCATCGTAGCGGCCTTCGTGGTGTATCACATCCTCCATTTCACCACGGGCCACGTCCATCCGGACTTCGAGTACGGGCGCGTCTACGACAATCTGGTCGTCGGATTCCAGAACCCCCTGGTGGCCGGCTTCTACATCGTGGCCGTAGGAGCGCTCTGCCTGCACCTCTATCATGGGCTCTGGAGCGTGTTCACCACCCTCGGCGTCCAGAACCGGAAGATCGACCGGATCCGACGCCCCCTGGCAGCGGGGATCTCGGTGATACTCTTCGTGGGATTCGTTTCGGTACCCCTCGCTGTGCTGGCCAGGATCCTGACGCTGACCGGATCCTGACGCCAAGCTGACTCCCGTCGGCCCCGGGACGAGCAGGGCCTCCCTTCCCGTGAAATCGGAGATGTGAGTACACATGGAGCTCGACGCCAAGATTCCGGACGGTCCCATCGCCGAAAAGTGGACGCGACGCCAGTTCGAGATGAAGCTGGTGAATCCGTCCAACAAGCGGAAATACAAGGTCATCGTGGTGGGGACCGGGCTCGCCGGTGGGGCCGCCGCCGCCACCATGGGTGAGTTGGGCTACGATGTCCACTGCTTCACCTACCACGATTCGCCCCGACGGGCCCACTCCATCTCCGCCCAGGGCGGAATCAATGCCGCCAAGAACTACCAGGGCGACGGAGACTCGGTCTTCCGTCTCTTCTACGACACGGTGAAGGGGGGGGACTTCCGCTCGCGGGAGGCCAACGTGTACCGCTTGGCGGAACTGTCCCTCAACATCATTGATCAGGCGGTGGCTCAGGGGGTACCCTTCGCCCGCGAATACGGTGGACTCCTTGACAACCGTTCCTTCGGCGGTGCTCAGGTGTCACGAACCTTCTATGCCCGAGGACAGACGGGTCAGCAGCTACTCCTGGGGTGCTATCAGGCGCTGGAACGTCAGATCCACGAGGGTGGCGTGAAGATGTACAACCGCCACGAAATGATGGACGTGGTGATCGTGGACGGGCGGGCGCGGGGCATCGTGACCCGTCACCTGGTCACCGGGAAGATCGAGGCCCACATGGCCGACGCCGTGGTCCTGGGCACAGGGGGGTACTCCAACGTCTTCTTCCTCTCCACCAACGCCAAGGCGTGCAACGTCACCTCGGTCTGGCGAGCGGCCAAGCGCGGGGCCGGCTTTGCCAATCCCTGCTTTACCCAGATCCACCCCACCTGCATTCCCCAGAGCGGGGAGTACCAGTCGAAGCTCACCCTGATGAGTGAATCGCTCCGGAATGACGGGCGGATCTGGGTTCCCACGAATCCGGACGAGGAACGGCGAGCCAACGACATCCCCGAGTCGGATCGGGACTACTACCTGGAGCGGCTCTACCCTTCGTTCGGGAACCTCTCACCCCGGGACATCGCGTCGCGACGGGCCAAGGAGATGGTGGATGCCGGGCAGGGTGTGGGTCTGCTCAAGAACGGGGTCTACCTGGACTTCCGGGATGCGATCCAGCGATTGGGCAAGGCGAAGGTGGAGGAGCGGTACGGCAACCTCTTCCAGATGTACGAGAAGATCACCGGCGAAGATCCGTACTCGGTGCCCATGCGGATCTTCCCGGCGCCCCACTACACCATGGGGGGGCTGTGGGTTGACTATGACCTCATGACCAATATTCCGGGCCTCTTCGCCATCGGTGAGGCCAACTTCTCCGACCATGGGGCGAACCGGTTGGGGGCGTCGGCCCTCATGCAGGGGTTGGCCGACGGCTACTTCATCCTCCCGCTCACCGTCGGGAACTATCTGGCCGAGGCCCCCCGGGGCGGAGTGGGTCCCGATCACCCCGCTGCGCGGGACGTGATTGCCGAGACCACGGCGATCCAGGAGAGACTCCTGGCCGCCAAGGGGAGCCGGAGCGTGGACTCGTTCCACATGGAGCTGGGGCGGATCGTGTGGGATCACTGCGGGATGGCCCGGAACGAGAGCGGTCTGAAGGAGGCGCTGAAGCGGATCCCCGAGCTTCGCGAGGAATTCTGGCGGGACGTGAATGTGCCCGGCAGCGGAGCCGATCTGAACCAGTCCCTGGAGAAGGCCGGTCGGGTGGCGGACTTCATGGAGTTTGCAGAGGTCATGTGCTGGGATGCCCTGACCCGAGACGAATCCTGCGGAGCCCATTACAGGGAGGAGCATGTGACCGAGGAGGGAGAAGCCAAACGAGACGACGAGAACTTCCTCCACGGTGCGGTGTGGGAGTTCAAGGGCGTGGGCGAGAAGCCCGTCCGGCACGAAGAGCCTCTCCATTTCGAACATGTGCCCCTCTCACAGAGGAGCTACAAGTAATGAAGCTGAAGCTGCATATCTGGCGTCAGGCAAGCCCCCGTGCCAAGGGGGATTTCCAGTCCTACGACCTGGACGGAGTATCTCCCCACATGTCCTTCCTGGACATGCTGGACCTCCTGAATGAACAGATCCTGCATGAGGGAGGCGAGCCGGTGGCCTTCGAGCACGACTGCCGGGAGGGAATCTGCGGAACCTGTGGCATGGTCATCAATGGCATCGCCCACGGTCCCGAGAAGCTCATCACGGCCTGTCAGCTCCACATGAGGACGTTCAGTGACGGGGACGAGATCTGGATCGAGCCCTGGAGGGCCGCCGCCTTCCCGGTCATGAAGGATCTGGTGGTGGAGCGGGCCGCCTTCGACCGCATCATCCAGTCCGGCGGGTACATCTCCGTCCGGTCCGGAAGCGCCCAGGACGCCAACGCCATTCCCATCCCCAAGGAAGACGCGGACCGGGCCTTCGACGCGGCGGCGTGCATCGGCTGTGGCGCCTGTGTGGCGGCCTGCCCCAACGCGTCGGCCATGCTCTTCACCGCCGCCAAGGCTGCCCACCTCTCGTACCTGCCCCAGGGACAGACCGAGCGTCTGCAACGGGCCGCGAATATGGTTACGGCCCACGATGAGGAAGGGTTCGGCAACTGCACCAACCATGGTGCGTGCCAGGAGGTCTGCCCGAAGGGCATCAGCGTGGACTACATCGGCCGCCTGAACCGCGATCTCCTCAAGGCGACCCTCGCCGGCGTAGAGGTCCGGACCGGCTGAACCTCCGGGCTTTTCTGCCCAGGCTTGCCGGTACCCCACCGCCTCCGTAACATCCCCGGCGGTGGGGTACCCGAGTCCAGTCGCCGGAGCCGAAGCCCTGACCCCACCGGCTCGGCTCCCGTGCTCCACCAGCCATGGCTTCCCTCCCATCGCCCGTGCGGAGACCGTGCACCCCCGGTCTCCGGAACGCTTCAGTTGGGCTTCTTACGCTCCTCCTCAGCCTGGGCTCGTTCCTGGGTCCAGCTGCGGGGACCGTCGAAGCCCAGGCACCTACCTTCCAGGAGGTGGTGGGCTTCGACCTGGGCCACGGCATGGTCCAGCACCACCAGATGGTTCGGTATCTCGAAGCCCTCGAAGCCTCGTCGGACCGGGTCCGACTGGTGAATCAGGGGCGGAGCATCGAGGGTCGGGACCTCTGGCTGGTGGTCGTCTCGGATCCGGCGAACCTGCAGCGTCTGGATGCCATCCGGAATGTGGCTCAGCGCCTGAACGATCCCCGGGGCACACCCCGCTCCGAGGCCGAGAGTCTCCTTGCGGACCAACCCGTCATCAGTTGGATCGGAGGAACCCTCCACGGGTTCGAACTCTCGGGCACCGAGGCCGTCCTCATGGCGCTGGAGCGGCTCACCACCGCCGATGACCCGGAGACCCAGCGCATCCTGCAGGAGTCGGTGGTTCTGCTCGATCCCATCCTGAACCCCGATGGACGGGATCATTTCGTGTTGCACAATCTTCGGACCCTGGGACGAGAGCCGGCCTCGGACCGACGCGACTGGTCCAACGACTTCACCGGATGGGAGTCGCGGAGATATCGGACGAACCACTACTACCACGACCCGAATCGGGACTGGTTCGCCCACGTCTTCCCTGAGACCAGGGCTCGCGTCACCACAGTCCGGGACTGGCGCCCCCAGATCCTGGTGGACATCCACGAGATGGGTGCCGATGTGGAGTTCTACTTCGATCCTCCCTCGGACCCGGTGAATCCCTTCTTCCCTGAATTCGGGACATGGGGCTTCGAACTATTCGGGGCCGCCTATCGCGAGGCCTTCGACCAGGCGGGATTCGAGTACATGACCGGAGAGCGCTTCACCTTCTTCTTCCCCGGTTTCCTGACGGCGTTCGGCTCCTACCAGGGCGGGGTTGGAATGCTCTTCGAGCAGGGATCCACCCGGGGGCTCGCAATGACCCGCGCCGATGGGTCGGTCCGAACCTTCCGTGACGCAGTGGATCAGCAGTACACGGCCACCTGGACCGCGCTCCTCACGGCCGCGGAGCACAGGGAAGAACTCCTCTCCCGCTACGACCAGGGACATCGGGACGCCATTGCCGACGGCCAGTCCGGGATCCGGAGGTACATCCTTCCCGCCGGAGAGGCCGATCCCCATCATCTGCGGGAGCTCGTGGACATCCTCCTGCGGAATGGGATCGAGGTGGACCGCCTCACCGAGGACGCCCGGATCGGAGGGCTTCGTGACCGAACCGGATCCGGCGCAGGGGAGCGCACCTTCCTGGCGGGAAGCTATGTGGTGGAAGCCGCCCAGCCGCGGAATCGGATGATCCGGGTCCTCCTGGAGCCGGAAACCCCGGTGCCGGCTCCCTTCCTGGATCTGGCTCGGGAGCGGATCGACCGGGGCGAGAATCCCCGGTTCTACGACGTGACTTCGTTCTCCCTTCCCCTGTTCTTCAATCAGCCGGCCGTATCGTCCACCTCCGGCGGCGCCCTCCCCGTGGAAAGGGTGACGGCACCGATGGAGGAGCCGCAGGTGGGCGGAGCACGAGCGTCCTATGCCTACCTGCTGGACGGCCTCAATTCCCGAGCCCTGTCGGTGGCGGCCCACCTCCGGGAGCGTGGGTACCGACTCTCCTTCCTGGCGGTTCCGACGCGCATCGGAGGGGAGGTCGTTCCCTCGGGATCCATCGTGGTCCGGACCGGACAGAACGAGGCGTCGGTCCATGAATCGGTCCGGGAGTTGGCCAGCCGCTTCGGTGTGGGTGTTCGAGCGGTGGATTCGGGAGCCGGAGACCCGGGATTCCCGGCGCTGGGCACCGGCGATGCCTTCCCCATGGTCCTCCCCCGCATTGCCCTGGTGGCCGAAGGGCCGGTTGACGCCTACTCATTCGGCTACGCCTGGGGCACCCTGGACTGGCAGTACGAGGTTCCCAACACCGTCATCCGAGCCGAAAGCCTGGCACGTGCCCATCTCAGTGACTTCAACGTCCTGGTCATCCCCGAGGCTCCGGCCGGCGCCCTGGCCGAGCTGCTGGGAGAGGACGGCCTGAACAACATCCGCCACTGGGTTCGGCAGGGAGGAACCCTCATCGCCATTGGATCCGCCGTGGATTTCGCCCGGGAGCGGCTGGGACTCCTCTCCCTCCGCAGTTGGTACGAGACCGAGGAGGGGGCTGATGCCGTCCCCTACGAGGCGGTGGGCGCCTTCTTCCGAGGTGAACTGAACCGGGCCTACTGGCTCGCCTCCGGTATTCCCCAGGGGGATCTCCCGGTCCAGGTCCGGTCCTCCCGCCTCTATCTTCCGCCCTCGGGCGCTCCATCCGGTGGCCGCCGGGTAGTGGGTACGTTCGCTGCCGAACAGATCAACATGTCGGGGCACGCGTGGCAGGAAACGCTGGACCGGGCGCCGGGAACGGTGTTCGCCTACGAGGAACGAATCGGTTCCGGCCGGGTCATCGCTTTCTCGGAGGACGTGAACTTCCGCGGCTACTGGAGGGGAGGACAGCGTCTCTTCCTGAACGCCGCCATCCTTGGACCGAGCGCACCCTGACATGGACATGGGTCACATACAGACCGGAGTCCCATCTGCGGAGAAGGTATCATGACGACCCTGCACCCCTCGACGACCATGCACCCCTGGCGGCGGGCCGGCCGCGTTCCCCTCCCCGGCCGGGCTTTTGGCCGGCTTTCATTCCTCGTCGTTCTGGCCCTGGCACTGGGGGGATGCCTCGACAGCACCACCACGGGTATCGACCCGGCTCCCACAGTGGACGAGATCGAGTTCTCGCCCATCTTCGAGATCGATCTCTCGGCTATGGAGGAACGCCCGTCGGGCCTCTGGATTCGGGAAGAGGTCGTCCGTGAGGAAGGGACGCAGGCAGGCGAGTTCGATGCGCTTGTGGTGGACTACGTACTCTGGCTACCCAACGGGCAGGAGGTGGAGCGGGGACGGATCGGGGAGGACGCCCTGTTCATTCCCGCCGGCGGCGGGCTGATCGCCGGATTCACCGAAGGGGTGGTGGGGATGCGGGAGGGCGGTCAGCGGCTCCTTCTGGTCCCACCGCACCTGGCATACGGAGGCCGGGACTGGCTGGTTTTCCGCGTAGATCTCATCTCCGTGAATCCCCGGGACTGAGGTCAAGGCGACACCGGGCCGCCGGTGCCGGCGGACGGCCCGCCCTCATCAGAGCCGAGGTAGCGTGACCCCTACCTGGTTCTGATACTTCCCCTTCCGGTCGGCGTACGCGACCTCCGGCTCCTCCTGGCCCTGGAAGAAGATGAGCTGTGCGATCCCCTCGTTGGCGTAGATCTTCGCCGGAAGCGGGGTGGTGTTGGAGATCTCCAGCGTGAGGAAGCCCTCCCAGGTGGGCTCCAGGGGCGTCACATTCACGATGATCCCGCAACGGGCGTAGGTACTCTTGCCCACGCACAGCACCAGGGTATCCCGAGGGATGCGGAAATACTCCACGGTCCGGGCCAGGGCAAAGGAATTGGGCGGGATCAGACAGGTCTCGGCCTGCACATCCACGAAGGATCGGTCGTCGAAGTGTTTCGGGTCCACCACCACGTTGTGGACATTGGTGAATACCTTGAACTCGGGCGCCACCCGGATGTCGTACCCGTAGGACGAGACCCCGTAGGAGATGACCCCTGCCCGGACCTGCCCGGGCTCGAAGGGTTCGATCATCCCGTGATCCTCACTCATGGTCCGGATCCAGCGGTCGCTTCGAATGGTCATGGTGGTCGTTCGATAGGAAGGAGGAGCCTGGACCCGCAGCGGGGGGACGGTCTCCGGCAGGCCGGCGAAACGGTTCGCAACATGGGGGGACCGGTTCGGATAGACAAGGTGCCGAGCGGTTGCGGGGAAGTGGGCGGCCCAGGACGATCCCCGGTCCCGGCAGGGGGGGTGTCCACTTCAGGCGCAGGGTGCCAATTCGGGTTGACACCCTCCGACGGTTTCGGGTACCTTTTGGCGCCTATAAGACAAGCTAAATGCTTTTAAGAATTATTCCTGCCACGGCGGACCATGACGGAAAGCTACCTCCCGGTGCTGATCCTCCTGGGCGTCTCCATCGTGAATGCTGTGGGGATGCTGGCGGCTGCTCACATCCTGAACCCCCGGCGGGCAACTCCTGAGAAGGACATGCCCTACGAGTCCGGGATGGTACCCCTCGGGGACACCCGGGCCCGGTTCTCGGTGAAGTTCTACACCGTGGCCATCAGCTTCATCATCTTCGACCTTGAGGCCATCTTCCTCATCCCGTGGGCTGTGGAGATGCGGACCTTGGGATGGGAGGGCTTCGTGGCCGTCTCCATCTTCATGGCCATCCTTGTGGTCGGCTTCGTCTACGAGTGGCGGAAGGGAGGGCTGGACTGGGAATGAGCGACAAGCCAATCATCCGCGAGACCCCCGGTGCTTCCGGGAGCGGGCTACCCGGCGGTATCTTCGGCGAGGGAACGCCGACCTTTCTCACCACCAAGGTCGACTTCGTGGTGAACTGGGCCCGTCGGAATTCCCTCTGGCCCATGCCCTTCGGGACCGCGTGCTGCGCCATTGAAATGATGGCGTCCGCCGCCTCCAACAACGACCTGGCCCGATTCGGCATGGAGCGGATGTCGTTCTCGCCGCGACAGGCCGATGTCCTCATCTGCGCTGGGCGCGTACCCTACAAGTTGGCTCCGGTCCTTCGCAGGATCTGGGACCAGATGCCCCAGCCCAAATGGGCCGTGTCCATGGGCGCCTGCGCCTCGTCCGGCGGGGTCTTCGACGCCTACTCCATGGTCCAGGGGATCGACACCATCATACCGGTGGACGTCTACGTACCCGGATGCCCGCCGCGTCCGGAGGCCCTCATCTACGGTCTCATCATGATCCAGGAGAAGATCCGGGGCGAATCCCTGGGTCAACACTCCCGTCACCGAGCCGAGGACCCGGCGGACGTCGGCCGTCCCCGGGCCGACGCCGCAGAGGTCACCGCGCTCTCCGGGCCCTTCGGGAATTCGACGAATCAGAATCGGGCCAGCGGTCTTGTACCCGGCATTCCCACCGTGCGACCGGGGGATCGGATTCCCTGACGGCCCCCGGTGTCAACGGGGACCCGTCCGCCAACCAGATCAGGAGGGGTGGGATGAGCAGGGAAGAAGGATCCGGATACAGGGACGTTCCAGGACCCGCCGATGATACGGGGGCTCTGGTCAGCATGCCGGAAGGACTCGAACGTGCCCACCCTTCCGTTCCGGAGCTCCAGGCACGTTTCGACGAGGCCTTTCTCCGTCATGAGGTCGTGGCCGGTGACGAGCACGTGGTCTTCGTGGCCCCGGACCGGATCTATCCGGTGCTCGAGTGGCTCAAGACCGACCCCGACCAGGCCTACAACTTCCTGTCCGACCTGACGGCCGTGGATTTTGGCGGCGGTCGACCCATCCAGATCGTGTACCAGCTCTACTCGATCCCGCATCGGCATGTCCTCCGCGTCAAGGCCGAGGTCCCCCTGACGGACCTGGAGGTGGAATCGGTGGTGCCCATCTGGTCTGCCGCAAACTGGTTGGAACGGGAAGTCTACGACATGTTCGGTGTCCGGTTCCGGAATCATCCGGATCTCCGGCGTATCCTCATGCCCGAGGTCTATGCGGAAGGTCATCCCCTGCGCAAGGATTTCCCCCTGCGGGGCCGGTTCTCCAGGGCCGAACAGACCCGGCGGGCCCTGGCCCAGGCCCCCGAGGACTACTACGTCCCCTCCGACTTCGGTCCGGGGCGGGACTTTCAGGTGGTCGGTTGGCAGGAGGTGGGTGGAGAGCCTGTGCCGGTCAAGGAAGTCGCGACCAAGGGGAAGGCACCCCAACCATCCGAAGACGGCTCATCCGGGGCTGCCTCCGGGGACCGAACCTCCTCCTGACTCCTCCATTCCAGCGCCCATCGTCCATGTCGAAGAAGACCATTGAACTCGAGGTGAGTCGGACCCCGGAGATGGGGATGGATTTCCGTCCCGCTCCCGGTCCGATGCAACCCGTGGACCTGGCAGAGCCCGATCTCCGGGCCGAGAAGATGCTGATCAATGTGGGTCCACAGCATCCGGCCACCCACGGCGTGCTCCGCCTCGTCCTCGAGTTGGACGGCGAGACGGTGGTGCGGTGCCTTCCGCACATCGGCTACCTCCACTCGTCCTTCGAGAAGCTGGGGGAGTACCGCACCTGGAACCAGGTGATTCCGCTGACGGACCGGATGGATTACCTGGCACCCCTGATCTACAACTGCGCCTACGCCATGGCCGTGGAGAAGCTCATGGGCGTCGAGGTGACCGAGCGGTGCAAGGTCACCCGGGTCATCATGATGGAGCTGGATCGGGTCTTTTCCCACCTCCTCTGGCTGGGAACCTGGGCCATCGATGTGGGCGCCTTCACTCCCTTCCTGTACGCCTTCCAGGAGCGGGAAAAGGTCTACAAGCTGCACGAGGCATACACCGGCGCCCGGATCACCACATCTGCCACCCGGATCGGTGGCATGATGGCGGACATGCCCCAGGGCTGGGACGTGGGAGTCCGGAAGTTCATCAATGAACTGCCGCGAACCATGGACGAGATCGAATCGCTCCTCTCCCACAACGCCATCCATATCGGTCGGACCCAGGGCGTCGGCGTCATCGGTGCCGAAGACGCCATCGACATGGGGCTGTCCGGTCCCAATCTCCGGGCCACCGGAGTCCCCTACGACGTCCGGAAGGACCGGCCCTACTACGATTACGAGACGTACGAGTTCGAGGTCCCCATCGGTGAGTACGGGGACTGTTACGACCGCTACATGGTACGTCTCGAAGAGATCCGCCAGAGCTGTCGGATTCTCCATCAGGCGCTGGATCGCTTGCCCGACGGTCCCATGAATGTGGATGACCCTCGCGTCATCCTCCCGTCCAAGACGGATCTCATGAATGACATGGAGTCCATGATCCACCACTTCAAGCTGGTCATGGAGGGGGTCAAGGCGCCCCCTGGTGAGTCCCACTTCTCGGTGGAGGGGTCCAAAGGGGAGCTGGGGATGTACGTGGTGAGCGATGGGGGCTCCAAGCCCGTCCGTTGGCGGGTCCGCCCCCCTTCCTTCGTGAATCTGGCCGCCATCCCCAAGTTGGTGGAGGGGGGCCTTCTGGCCGACGTGATCATGGTGAACGCCAGCCTGGACATCGTCCTGGGAGAGATCGACCGGTGAGTGATTCGAGCACGGGTGCCGGCGGCAAGGGTGTGCCCTTCCGGAACCCCGGATGGGCCGGAAACACCGGCGAGTACGATCTGACCGAGGAGCAGGTCCGCGGTCTCGACTACGTGGGCACCCGTCCGGTCGAGGGAGGTCATCCCGGAGCGTCAGCCACGTATCCGTACATGCTTACCGCTCGGTCGCCCGAGGCCCCCCTCTTCGAGGGCCCCTACCAGGAGCGGTTCGGGAAGATCCGCTCCCGCTTCCCCACGGCGCAGGGCGCGCTCCTCCCCACGCTCAATCTGGCGCAGGAGGTCCGTGGCCACGTCTCCCAGGAGACCATGCGCGAGGTAGCGGCCCTCCTGGGTCTCTCGGATGCCTACGTACGCGGGGTGGCATCTTTCTATACCATGTACAACAAGCGGGAAGTGGGACGTTTCCTCATCCAGGTGTGCACGAACATCTCCTGCAACCTGTGCGGTGGCGACGAAGTCCTGGCGGCTTTTCTCGAACACACCGGAACCGAACTGGGTGAGGTCTCCGCCGACGGCCTTTTCACCGTCATGGAAGTGGAGTGCCTCGCCGCCTGCGGCACCCCCACCGCCGTGCAGATCAACTCCCGCTACTTCGAGAACGTCACCCCGGAAGGTGTGCCGGCCCTGCTGGACCGGCTCCGGAGCGAGGTCAACTGACATGGCTTATCCGTACACGCACGAGAAGGAGGTCCGCGTCCTCAGTCGGGGCTGGGGCGATCCTCGCACACGCACCCTCGAGGGCTGGAAGGCCATGGGCGGCTACACCGCCTTGCCCAAGGCGCTGGGGATGAGCCGGGCGGAGGTCATCGACGAGGTGAAGGCATCGGGGCTGCGGGGCAGGGGGGGGGCCGGATTCCCCACCGGGATCAAATGGTCCTTCATGCCCGGTGACAAGAAGGGTGCCCACTATCTCTGCTGCAACGCCGACGAATCCGAACCCGGGACCTTCAAGGACCGGGAGCTCCTCCGGTGGACTCCGCACCAGCTCATCGAGGGCTGCCTCATCGGGGCCTACGCCATCCAGGCCGACCACGTCTTCATCTACTGCCGGGGCGAGTTCTTCGAGGCGACACAGGTACTGTCCAGGGCCGTGGAAGAAGCCTATGAGGCAGGCTACATCGGGAAGGACATCCTGGGTTCGGGCCACGACATCGACATCACGGTCTTCGCCGGAGCCGGCGCGTACATCTGCGGAGAAGAGACGGCCCTCATGAACTCCATCGAGGGCCGCCGGGGACTCCCGCGGGTCAAGCCACCATTTCCCGCCGCCGTGGGACTCTTCGGCAAGCCCACCACCATCAACAATGTGGAGACCCTCTCCAGCATTCCCCACATCGTGAACAATGGGGGATCGTGGTATCGCCAGTGGGGCTCCGAGAAGAGCCCGGGGACGAAGCTGTTCTGCGTCAGCGGGCACGTTCGTCGTCCCGGGAACTACGAGCTTCCCCTGGGCTTCCCCCTGGAGGAGCTCATCTATGACGTGTGTGGGGGCTTTCGCGAGGGCCGCTCCCTCAAGGCGGTGATCCCCGGCGGGAGTTCCGTTCCCATCATGTCCGCTGCGGACTGCGCAGGGTGCCTCCTGGACTACGAAGGGGTGGTGGAGAGGGGATCCATGTTGGGATGTGCCTCGGTCATCATCATGGACGACTCGACGAACATCGTGAAGCAGGTCCGTCGTATGGTGGACTTCTACGCCCACGAGTCCTGCGGTCAGTGTACGCCGTGCCGGGAAGGGACGCAGTGGCTGTCCCGGATCCTGGTCCGCATCGAACATGGCCGGGGCACCGAGGAGGACCTGGACACCTTGCTGGAGCTGGGGAACCAGATGACGGGAACCACCATCTGCGTTCTCTCCGACTCCGCCGCCGCCCCCGTGGCCTCGTCCATCCAGAAGTTCCGGGATGACTATCTGGCCCTGATCCGTCGTGGAGAAAAGGTGGGTGCGGCCTGATGGCCCGCCTCCCCGACTCCGGAGCATTCGCCCATGTCTGAATTCACCCCACCCCAGGAAATGGTCACCCTGACCATCGACGGACAGGAGGTTGCCGTTCCCCCGGGAACCACCATCCTCCAGGCCGCCGAGAGTACGGGAAACCGGATTCCCCACTACTGCTACCACCCGGGGCTGTCAGCCCCGGCCCAGTGTCGACTCTGCCTTGTGGAGGTAGAGGGCGCGCCGAAGCTCCAGCCGTCGTGTGTCACTCAGGTCCGGGACGGGCAAGTGGTCCATACGGCCAGCGAGAAGGCCAAGGGCATGCGGCAGGGAGTGCTGGAGTTCTACCTGGCCAATCACCCCCTGGATTGCCCCATCTGTGACCAGTCCGGGGAGTGCAAACTCCAGGACTACGTCCATGCAGAGGGGCGCAAGCACGGACGAAGCCGGGAACCCAAGCGGGTCTTCGGGCGGGACGACTTCGGTGGGGACGTCCTCTTCTACGGTGACCGCTGCGTCATGTGCACGCGCTGTGTGCGCTTCATGAACGAAGTGGCCCAGGATCCTCGCCTGACCGTGGTGGAGCGGGGCAACCGCTCCGTCATCGACACCTTCTTCGAGGACGGGGTGGAGGGCTCTCCCTACGCCGGAAACATCGTGGACATCTGTCCTGTGGGAGCGCTGGTTTCCAAGGACTTCCTCCACAAGGCCCGGGCGTGGGATCTGGACCACACGCCCAGCGTCTGCCCCAACTGTTCCCAGGGCTGCAACATCGATCTGCACGTCCGGGACAACCGGGTCCAGCGCCTCAAGCCCCGCGCCAATCCGGACGTCAACGGCCACTGGATGTGCGACTACGGTCGCAACCGATTCGAGTGGATGAATCGCGAGGACCGTCTCAGCTTTCCCCTGCTTCGGGAGGCCGGCGAGGCACGACCCGCCGAGTGGGGCACCGTCCTTTCCGGTCTCCTTGAGAACCTCGAGGAGCCCCGTCCCATTCGGGCCGTGGCCTCCCCGTTCTCGTCAACGGAAGATCTGGTGGCGCTGCGTCGGGTGGTAGACGCCCTGGGGGGCGGGGACATCCTCTTCCGTTCTCCCGAGGCCGACGAGGAGATCCCACTCCCAGGATTCCCGCAGTTGGCACGGAGGCGGGACCTGAGTCCCAACCGCAGGACCGCCGAACTCCTTCAGATGAAGAGGGTGGGGGGCGCTGATGGGCGCGGCGGGCTGGAAGCCCTCGCCGACTACACCGGCACCCTGATCGTCCTGGGCGACGCTCTGACCGATCAGGACGCGGACTTCGGCCGGCAAGCCGCGCTCTATCTGTATCTGGGCAGCCATCCGTCACCAGCGGCGACCCAGGCCGACGTGGTGCTCCCCATCCCGACCTTCGCCGAGCAGGAAGGAACCTTCATCAACGGTCAGGGCAGGGTGCAGCGATTCTGGCCTGGACTGGTGGGACCGGCGCAAGCCCGACCGGCCTGGATGGCCCTGGGCGTCGTTCTCTCCCGGCTGGGTCTGGGCGAACTTCCCGGCACCGCTGCCGAGGCCTTCCTTGCGGCCACCGGGGTGCTGCCTGAACTGCAGGGACTTCGGTACGAAACCATCGGTACCCGGGGAGCCATCCTGAATGAACCCGTGCTCGTGGCGGGCTCCTGATCCCGCAGCCCGTACGCCTTCGGCACCGCTCCCCCTGCGCCTCCCATGGCGGCGCGGAGCGGTGCATTCCACGGACGCTCTCAAACGACGGCTCGGATGAATGACCTCTCGCTGACGGCCTTCGTCATCACCTCATCGGTCAAGGTCCTGACGGTCTTTTCCGTGATCCTGGCCTCGGTGGCGCTCATGACCCTTGTGGAGCGTCGCCTGGCAGGCTTCATCCAGGACCGACTCGGACCCAATCGGGTCGGACCCTTCGGTCTGCTCCAGCCGGCGGCGGACGGGATCAAGAACATCCTGAAGGAAGAGACGATGCCGGGGACGGCGAATCGATTCTTCTTCGTCCTGGCTCCGGCGCTGGCCATCATCCCCGGGGTCATCACCTTCGCCGTGGTTCCCTTCGCCGCCCCCCTCCCGACACCCTGGGGGACAGTGGGCATGGTGGTGGCCGACATCCCCATCGGGATTCTCTACATCCTGGCTCTCTCGTCGCTGGGGGTCTACGGCCTCTTCATGGCGGGGTGGGCCTCCAACAACAAGTACGCCTTCCTGGGAGGCCTCCGGTCGGCCTCTCAGATGGTGAGCTATGAGGTGGCGCTGGGGCTGTCCATCATCCCGGTACTCATGCTGGCCGGGAACGTCACCCTCACGGAGATCATCTGGCAGCAGCAGCAGTTGGGCTTCTGGTACGTCCTTCCGCTCTCGCTGGCCTTCATCCTGTTCGTGATCTCCGCCTTCGCCGAGACGAACCGCCTCCCCTTCGACCTCCCCGAGGCTGAATCGGAGTTGGTGACGGGGTACCACACCGAGTATTCCGGTATGAAGTTCTCCATGTTCTTCATCGCCGAATACTCACACATGCTCACCGCGTCCGCCCTCATGGCGACACTTTTCCTGGGCGGGTGGAGCATCCCCTTCTGGTCCGGCGACCACCTCTTCTGGTACGAGGGAATGCTCATCTCCGGATTCACTGGGACGGGAGAGCCTATCGCGGCCCAGGGGGCCTGGTGGACCACGATCCTCACCTTCATCTCCTTCGTCCTGAAGACGGCCTTCTTCATCGGGGTCTTCATGTGGGTGCGGTGGACCCTCCCCCGATTCCGCTATGATCAGGTGATGCACCTGGGCTGGAAGGTGATGCTCCCGGTTGCGCTGGCGTACGTCATGCTCCTGGCCGGGACGATTCTGGTTCTCGACCAGATTGGGGTGGAAGGCTTCCTCTTCGGAGCCGCCCTCACCGCGCTGAGCGCGGTCTGCACCGGCATCTTTGTCTTCGTGGTGGATAGCGACCGCCTCATCTCCGGTTCCTCGGTGTCGGGGACGGACCGAGCGGTCCGCTCCCCGGTCCGGCAGGTCCACCGCCCGGCCCTGGAGCCCCGTGCCGGCGCCGGAGTGAATCGATGACCATGCGCGATCTTCCAAGGACTTCTCACGCACGACGCAGGGAGGCTAAGCGGTATGGCAGCCACGGTTAAGGTCATGCGACGCCCCGACCCCGGGAAGACGTCCTACATCCGGGCCACCCTCAAGGGCATGGCGCTCACTTTCAGGCACATGGTGAACCCGGACAAGGTCACCCTGCAGTATCCGGAAGAGCAGCCGGATCTCTCGCCCCGTTGGAGGGGGACCCACCGCATGGAGGTCCACGCCGACGGACGGCCCAAGTGCGTGGCGTGCGGACTTTGCCCCACGATCTGCCCCGCCAACTGCATCCGCCTGGTGGGCGGAGAGGACGATCAGGGGAATCGCTACCCCATCGTCTACGAAATCGATGAGTTCAGGTGCATCTTCTGCGGAATGTGCCAGGAGGTCTGCCCGGTGGAAGCCATCCACGTGGGCGTTCACTTCGAGAACGCCGAATATACCCGGGACCGGTTCATCTACGATTTGGACCGCCTCATGGAACAGGATCATCCCACGACCCTGCTCTGGGATCCCTCCGACCCCCGCTCCGAATAAGGGCCCATGGCCGATATCCTCTTCTTCGTCTTCGCCGCCATGGCGATAGGCGGCGGCTTCGGGGTGGTGCTCCAGAAGAACCCGGTGGGCAGCCTCCTCTTCATGGTGGGCACCCTGGCCTCGGTGGCCGGGATCTATGTGCTCCTGGACGCCCACTTCCTGGCCGCCATCCAGGTCATGGTCTACGCCGGCGCCATCATGGTGCTCTTCCTCTTCGTCATCATGCTGCTGAATCTGGGCCACGACTATCGCGATGACATCAAGTCGGGGTTGGGGCTCTTCATGGCCTTCGCCGTGTGCGGCGCCATCGCCGGTCTCCTGGCCCGGCAACTCCGCGGGGCCGGCGACAATCCACTCCTGGCCAACTTTCCCGGTCCGGAGGGCATGGAACGGCTGCTGGCGGAGGAGGGAGCCATCGGCGCCATCGCACGTCCCCTCTTCACCGACTATGTCGTCGCCTTCGAGCTGACCGGGATCCTGCTTCTGGTTGCCCTGGTGGGCGCCGTCGCCATCGCCAAACAGAGGGTGTGAGGCCATGCTTGTCGAAGCCCTTGTCCTGAGCGCCATCCTCTTCGTCATCGGGACGCTGGGCGTCCTGGTCCGACGGAACGCCATCATCATGTTCCTCTGCATCGAGTTGCAGTTGAACGCGGTGAACCTCTCCTTCGTCGCCTTCTCCCGCTACCTGGGGATCGAAGGGCAGATCTTCGTCTTCTTCGTCATGACGGTGGCGGCGGCGGAAGCGGCGGTGGGGCTGGCCATCATCATCTCCATCTTCCGCCACTACGAGTCGGTGAACGTGGAAAACTTCAACCTGCTGAAGTGGTGAGCCCATGACCGAATCCACCTTGTCGGCCGTCTCTGCGGATGTGGGGCAGGTGGCGGGCGCAGGATTCGACCCGCTGCTTCCGGGCCTGATCCTCCTCCTCCCGCTCGTGGGATTCGCGGTGAACGGAGGGCTCGCTCTGGTGGCAGGGTCCCGATCCGCCACAGCCGTGCGGGAGGGAAGGGAAGAGGCGCACCGCTCGGATCGGAGAGCGCTGACCCATACCCTCCCCACCTGGGTCGGGCCCGGGGTCATGCTGGCCGCCTTCCTCCTCACGGCAGTGAACTTCATCGGGATGCTGGGGGTCGAGCTCACCGAGCCGGTGATCCGGAGCTATTGGACCTGGATGGCCACCGGCGCCCTATCCGTGGAGGCGGCCATCCAATTGGACCAGCTCTCCCTGGTGATGATGATGGTCATCACGGGAGTCGGCTTCCTGATCCACGTCTTCAGCGTGGGCTACATGAAGGAGGACCCCGGTTACCCGCGGTATTTCGCCTACCTGAACCTCTTCGTCTTCTTCATGCTCACCCTGGTCATGGGGGCCAACTTCCCCATGATGTTCGTGGGGTGGGAAGGGGTGGGGCTCTGCTCCTATCTCCTCATCGGCTTCTGGTTCCGGGACCGGGAGAAGGCGGACGCCGGGAAGAAGGCCTTCATCGTCAATCGGGTCGGTGACTTCGGCCTCCTCGTGGCCATGTTCATCCTCTTCGCGGTCTTCGGGACGCTGGACTACCAGGCGATCTTCGGCGCGGCACCGGACACCCTGGTCTACGGCGGCGCCACCGTCACGGCCGTTACCCTCTTCCTCCTTCTGGGGGCCGCGGGAAAGAGCGCCCAGGTGCCCCTGTATGTGTGGCTCCCGGATGCCATGGCAGGGCCCACCCCGGTCTCGGCCCTGATCCACGCCGCCACCATGGTGACGGCCGGGGTCTACCTGGTGGCCCGTTCGTCGGTGCTCTTCGCCATGGCCCCGGTGGGGGCCGCCGCGGTGGCCACGGTGGGTGCCGTTACGGCCCTCTTCGCCGCCACCATCGCGCTGAAGCAGTACGACATCAAGAAGGTTCTGGCCTATTCCACCGTGTCCCAGTTGGGCTTCATGTTCATGGGAGTGGGCGTCGGGGCCTATGCGGCGGGGGTCTTCCACCTCATGACCCACGCCTTCTTCAAGGCCCTCCTGTTCCTGGGGGCGGGTGCGGTCATCCACTCCATGCATCACGCCCTCCACGCCACCCACAAGGACTGGGATGCCCAGGACATGCGGAACATGGGAGGGCTCCGCCGCTTCATGCCCGTGACCTGGATCACCATGTGGGTGGCCACCCTGGCCATCGCAGGAATCTGGCCCTTCGCCGGCTTCTTCTCCAAGGACGAGATCATCTGGTACGTGGGGACGTCGGCACCTGCGTCGGCGCTCTACACCGTGCTCTGGGGAATGGCCATTGCCACGGCACTCCTCACGGCCTTCTACATGACTCGCATGATGGTCATGACCTTCCACGGGCCGAATCGAACGGGCGACACCGAAGCCAAGCACCTCCACGAAGCACCGCTGAACATGACCGTCCCCCTGGGGATCCTGGCTGTGCTCTCGGTCTTCGGCGGGTGGATCAATGTTCCTGGCTCCGTGCGGGACTCGTTCTTCGGCGGGTTCGGACTCCTTCCCATGTCCGACTGGCTGGACCGGTGGCTCGAGCCCCTTACCGCCACCGCCTACCAGATCCGGGTGGATCAGCTCGGGGCATACGCGTCCACTTCCCCGGTGGGCGGAGGCCACGTTCTCTGGGGGGCCATTGCAACCGGGTTGGCGCTGGCGGTGGTCATCATCGGCGCCCGAGCGGTTGGAGGTCGTGAGATCCGCCCCGCCGTGGACTCTCCCGAGCCCCGCGGGTTCGGGAAGGTCCTTCACGACAAGTGGTACGTGGACGAGCTCTATGACCGGATCATCGTCCGCCCCCTCGAGAGCCTGTCCCGGGCCTGTTGGCGGTGGATCGACCAGGTGCTCATCGACGGCACGGTCAACGCTGTGGGCTCCTTGGCCCGGGGCTTCGGCTGGTTCGGTTCACTGGTCCAGACAGGCCAGTTGAACACCTACGCCTTCATCCTGACACTGGGCGCCCTGGTGGTGCTCGGCGTCCTGATCCTCTGAGGCGGCGCACATGAGCGGATTCCTCCAAGCCTCCGCGTACGAGAGCTGGATTCTCCACGCCCTCATCTGGCTCCCTGTCCTGGGGATCCTGGGGGTCCTGGCGTCCTCCGAGGAGAGAGCCAAGCACGTGGCTTTTGCCTGGACCTCCGGGCTCTTCGTCCTGAGCCTGGGCCTCCTCTGGGCCTTCGACCCCACCGGGCCCCTCTTCCAGTTCACCAGCGATGCCCCCTGGATCGAGCTCTGGGGGGTGGGCTACTCCCTGGGGATCGACGGCATCAGCCTCTTCATGATCCTCCTCACCACCTTCATCATGCCGGTGGCGATCCTGGGGGCCTACCGGTACATCGGGGAGAAGCGTCGGGCCTTCTACGCCCTCATGCTCCTGCTGCAGACAGGGATCGTGGGGGTCTTCGCCTCCATGGATCTCTTCCTCTTCTACATCTTCTTCGAGCTTACGCTGGTCCCCATGTACTTCATCGTGGGGGTCTGGGGAGGGGAACGCAGGATCTACGCGGCTGTGAAGTTCTTTCTCTACACCGCCCTGGGGTCACTCCTCATGCTGGTGGGGATCCTCTATCTCTACACCCAGGCCCAGGCCGGTGGGGCACCGCCCTCGTTCCACTACCTGGAACTCCTGGGAACGCCCCTGACCTCGGGTGAGCAACTCTGGCTCTTCGCCGCCTTCGCCCTGGCCTTCGCCATCAAGGTGCCGCTCTTTCCGGTGCACACCTGGCTGCCGGACGCCCACGTGGAGGCCCCCACCCCCGGCTCGGTGGTTCTGGCAGCGGTCCTCCTGAAGCTCGGCGCCTACGGCTTCATCCGTTTCGTTCTCCCCTTCTTTCCGGACGCGGCGACCCATCCCACGGTGGTCATGGTGATGCTGGTCCTGGGAGTGGTGGGCATCGTCTACGCCGCCTGGGTGGCGGCGGTGCAGCCCGACGCCAAGAAGCTGGTGGCCTACACCTCGGTGGCCCACATGGGGTTTGTGGTCCTTGGCATCTTCGCCCTGACCCTGAATGGTCTCCAGGGTGGCCTCATCGTCATGATCTCCCACGGGATCTCCACCGGGGCCCTCTTCCTGCTCCTGGGGATGCTCTATGAACGGCGCCACACCCGACGGATCGAGGACTTCGGGGGGCTCGCCCGGGTCGCGCCCCTTCTGGCCACCGCCTTCGTCATCACAGCCCTGGCGTCCATCGGCCTTCCGGGAACCAGTGGTTTCGTGGGTGAATTCCTCGCCTTGCTGGGGACGTGGGAGCGGCACCCCATCATCGCCCTGGTGGGAACGACAGGCGTCATCTTCGCCGCCTACTACATGCTCCCCATGGTCCAGAAGATGCTCTTCAACGAACTGGACCGCGAGGAGAACCGGACCATGCCGGATCTGAGCCGTCGGGAGGTGGCCGTACTGGCCCCGCTGGTGGTTCTCATGGTGGTGCTGGGCGTCTTCCCGACGCCGGTGCTGGATCGGATGGAGCCCGCCGCCCGGGCCATCGTGGAGTACGTGGAAGAGACCACCCGGGAAGGATCACTCCTGGAGGCGGCACGCCTCGGGGTGACGGATTCCCGGAGCCGACTGGTAGGTGACCCGGCTCCGGCGGAGCTATCCGTTCCGCCGGATCCAACCTGGAGCTTCTCGGACCGGAACCAGGGGTTCCGGATTCCGGGGGACCACATCCGTGGGGATGGGGGCTGATCCGTCATGACACTCGATTTCGCTTCCAACGTCGACTACCTCTGGGCTCTCCTCCCCGAGATCGTCCTCTCCGTATGGGCCATGGTGGTCCTCCTGGCCGGCGTGCGACGGCCCGATGACCCTCCCGTGAACCCGGAGGTTCTGGGATGGTTGTCCCTGGTGGGGATCGCCCTGGCCGCCGGTGTGAACGGATGGCTCTACGGGGTCACCGCCACCGAGCCGGGAGCCATGATCACCGTGGACGGCTTCCGGCTCTTCGCGAACTGGATCTTCCTGCTGGGCGCCGGGCTGACCATCCTCATCGCACCGGCCTACGTGGCCCGCCAACGCCTGCAGGCCGGTGAGTTCTACACGCTGATCCTCCTGGCGACGGTGGGGATGATGTTCATGGGCGGGACCCGGAACCTCATCCTCCTCTTTCTGGCTCTGGAGACCATGTCCGTTGCGGCGTACGTGCTCACCGCGTACAACCGCAGGGACCGTCGATCGGCGGAAGGGGGACTCAAGTACTTCCTGCTGGGCTCCTTCTCCTCCGGCTTCCTCCTCTACGGGATCGCCCTGGTGTGGGGAGCCACCGGCAGTGTCCACCTTCCGGAGATCGGGGCCACGGTGGAGGCGGGCGCCGGATTCACGGGCCTCCTCCTGGCGGGAATGGCGCTCCTGGCCATCGGGTTCGCCTTCAAGGTGGCCGCCGTCCCCTTCCACATGTGGACGCCGGATGTGTATGAGGGTGCTCCGTCCCCCTCCACGGCCTTCATGGCCGCGGCGGTGAAGGCGGCCTCGTTCATCGCCTTCGTCCGGGTCTTCCTGGAGGCGTTCCCGGCGCTCTATGAATCCTGGTACCCGGTCATGTGGTGGCTGGCGGCCTTCACCATGGTGATCGCCAATGTGGTGGCGCTGAGCCAGTCCAATGTGAAGCGGATGCTCGCCTACTCGTCCGTGGCCCATGGGGGCTATCTCCTGGTGGCGTTGGCCGCCGCCAACCAGATGGCTGTGGCCGGGCTCCTCTTCTATCTCCTGGTGTACACCATCATGACGATTGGAGCCTTCGGNGTCCTCATGGTCGTGGCCCACCACGGAGAGGATCGTCTGCAGGTCGAGGACTACGCGGGGTTCGGCGCAACCCGTCCCCTCCTGGCCGTCCTCTTCACCATCTTCCTCCTCTCCCTGGCGGCTTCCCGGGGACGGGAGGATTCATGGCCAAGATCTACCTCCTGCAAGGGGCCGTGGACAGTCAGCTCTGGACGCTGTCCATCCTCCTGGTCCTGACCACGGTGGTCTCCTACTACTATTATCTGCGGGTGGCCTGGTTCATGTGGATGCGCCCGACTCCCGAGGGCCAGGTGGCCGGGTCCTTCTGGGCCCCGCTCCCCCTGAAGGTGGCGCTCGTGGCCGGAGCCGGAGTCATCCTCTACCTGGGGATTTTCCCGGGGGGGCTCCTGGACGGGGCCATGGCCGGCGCCGAGGGGCTGGGGCTGACCCGGGACATCTTCCTGGGCCTTGGACCCTGAGGCCCCCGGGTGCTTCGGAAGGCCGAGTCCAGTTCGCCCCATCCCCGCGGGCCGGACTGGACTCGCCCCCCCGGTCATGAGACAGCCATCGGTCAAACTGTCACCATCCTTCGACGATCGCATTTCCCCTCTACCAGCATCCCCTCCATGCAAATCTCCCCAGAGATCTTCCGCGAGTACGACATCCGCGGGATCGTGGGCCGCGACCTCACCCCTGAACTGGCTCGGGCCGTGGGACGGGCCTACGGAACCCACATGCGTCGGGCCCTGACGGTGCCCACACGGGCTGACCTCCCCGAACTCCAGGTGGTGGTGGGCATGGACAATCGCCCCACGTCGCCCGATCTCACCGAGGCCCTGGTTCAGGGGCTTCTGGAGAGCGGGATCTCCGTCCTGGAACTCGGCGTGGTCCCGACGCCGGTGGTCTGGTGGGCGGAGCATATGCTGGATGGGGTCCACGGCGCCCTGCAGGTGACCGGATCCCACAACCCGGCCGACTGGAACGGCATCAAGATGACCCGGGAGACCCGCTCCCTTCACGGAGCCGAGGTCCAGGCCATCCGCCGGACCATCGAATCCGGCGCCTTCGAGGCTGGCGAGGGCAGCCGGACACCGAAGCCGGTGCTGGATCGCTACGTCCGGGACATGATGGCCCGGCTCGGCCCGGTGGACCCGGTGAAGGTGGTGGTCGATTGTGGCAACGGGACGGGGTCGGTTGTGGCACCCCAGCTTCTGGAGGCCCTCGGAGTGCAGGTGGTCCCCCTGTACTGCGAATCCGACGGCACCTTCCCCAACCACCATCCCGACCCCACTGTGGACGAGAACCTGGTGGACCTCATGGCTCGGGTACGGGAAGAAGGCGCTGCCTTCGGGGTTTCCTTCGATGGCGATGCCGACCGTATCGGCGTGGTGGACGACCGGGGGCGGGTGGTCCGCGCCGACCTGCTCCTCCTCCTCCTGGGTCTGGATCTGCTGGAGCGAAACGGCCCCGACCAACTTCTCATCTTCGATGTGAAGTGCTCCCAGGTCCTGCCCGACGTCTATGAGGCCGCAGGGGGCCGAACCCTTATGTGGAAGACCGGCCACTCCCTCATGAAGGAGAAGATGCGCGAGACGGGAGCCCCCCTGGCAGGAGAGCTTTCAGGGCACATCTGCTTTGGCGGGGACGAGTACCTGGGGATGGACGACGCCCTCTTCTGCGCCGGGTGGCTCGCCCGGATGCAGGCCGCCGCGGAAGAACCCCTCTCCGCCCAGGTCGACCGGTTTCCGNCCACCNTNTCCACGCCTGAGATTCGCCTCGATGTNACCGAGACCCTGAAGAGGGAAGTGGTGGAGCTCGCCCTCGACCGATTCTCCGGGGAGTACGAGGTGAATACGGTGGACGGCGCCCGGATCCAGTTCGAAGACGGCTGGGCCCTGATCCGGGCATCCAACACACAGCCCGTCCTCGTCCTTCGCTTCGAAGCCGGAACCGAAGCTGCCCTCAGGGAGATCCGGGACCTCGTGGAAGGGTGGCTGGCGGAGCAGGGGGTCCATGTCTGAACCCAGGTTTCTCCGTTTTATCGGGGGGATGCGGGGTCGGATGATCCTGGGGGGCTTTCTCGCCCTCCTCTTCGCGCTCCTCTTCATCCGATGGGGCATTGCCCTCTACGTGGACCGGCTCTGGTTCGCGGCCGAGGGGGCGTCCGCCGTCTTCACCACCCGGCTCCTCTGGGAGTGGGGTGGCCGCCTCGGTGCCGGGATCCTCGTGGGTATCCTCACCTGGATCAACATGGATGTGGTCCTCAGGACATTCAGCGGCATCCAGCTCCGGCGAAGGGTGGGCGACCTGGTCATTCAGGAGCAGCTCCCGGACAGCTACATCCGGTGGGGCTTGGGCGTCCTGGCGGCTCTGGTGGCGCTCTGGTTCGCCGCGGCGATCCCACAGGGAACAGGACTCCGGTTCCTCCTTCTTCTGAATGCGCCTGAGTGGGGGGTGGCCGAGCCCATCTTCGGCCGGGACCTGGGCTTCTACCTCTTCCTGCTCCCCGTCCTGCAGGGGATGCTCACCTTCGGCATCGTGGTGACGGTCTTTCTCGCCGTCCTGGTGGTGGCGGGGTATTCGGCCACCGGAGCCGTGGAATGGGGGGGAGGCCAGATCCGGGTCCGAGACCAGACCAGGGTACACCTCGGTGTGCTGGGATCGGTCTTCCTCTTCCTCCTGGCCGCGAGATTCCATCTGGCGCCCTACGGACTACTCCTGGACGGCAATTCGGCCGTGCAGGGAATCTTCGGCTACGCCGACGAGAACGCCCGGATCCCGGCCTACCGGTTCCTCACCTTCCTGGCCATGGCCGCCACGGCGGCTACGATCTGGTCCACGGTGCAGCGCCGGCTCCTCCCGGCGGCCCTGACGGTGGCGGCCCTCGGCCTCGGAGTGGTCGTGGCGGGGCAACTGGTCCCCTCCCTGATACAGCGCTTCCAGGTGCAGCCCAACGAGCTGGCTCGGGAGCGTCCCTACATTGAGCATGCGGTGAGCTTTACCCGTGAGGGCTTCGGTCTGTCCGACCTGCAGCGCTCCCTGCATCCGTACCAGCTTCCAACCCAGGCAGACTGGGACGTTCTCCCAGACCGACTGGATCGCCTTCCGGTTTGGACCGACCGGACCCTCCTCAGCACCTTCCGGCAGATCGAGGCCCGATTCGAGTACTTCGACTTCCACCGGGTAGGATTCAACCGCTATGACGGACCCCGCGGGCCTCAGCCGGTGGCCGTCTCCGTCCGGGAGATCGATCCGAATCGCATCCCGGATCCGAACTGGCAGAACCTCCACCTCCGGGAGAGGTTCATCTCCGGGTTGGGGGCCGTGGCCGGTCAGGCGAACCGGCAGGACCAGAACGGGCGAATCCCCATCTTCCTGGGAGGTATCCCCCCGGACTTCCGGGAGGAGATGGATCCTCCGCCCGCCCTTCGACTGACCCGGCCCCAGGTTCACGTCGGAAGCACGCCCCAACTGTATGCCGTCATCAACCCCACCGAGGAGGCCTTCCTCGCCCCCGACGGCAGTCCAGGAATGCCCGGGGTCGATTTTCCGGAGGGCATCCTCATGGGGTCCATCTTCCGCACCGCGCTCCTGGCCTGGCACCTCCGGGATCCCAATCTCCTCTTCGCCGCCGAGGTGGAGCGGGACAGTCGATTCGTCTTCCGCCGGGAGGTCCGGGAACGGGTGAACGCGCTGGCGCCCTTCCTCTTCCTCCCGGAGGAGCCGTATCCGGTGGTTGCAGACGGTCGGATCGTCTGGATCCTCGAGGGATTCAGCATCAGCCGGACCTTCCCTCTCTCCACGGCCCATGCGGTGGATAATCGCCGCTCGGCCCGGTATCTGAGAAACTCGGTCAAGATCACGGTGGATGCGGTAACGGGACGCACGAACCTCTATGCGGCCGACCCGGACGATCCACTCCTTCAGGCCTACAGGGGCGCCTTCCCAACCCTCTTCCGCGACCTGGATGAGATGCCGGNGGAGCTGGCCGGGCACCTGCGCTACTCCACCAGGCTCCTGGACATCCAGAGCCGTGTCCTCCTCCAGTACCATCAGGAAGATCCAGCCGTCTTCCACGGTCAGCAGGAGCGGTGGTCCGTCGCCACGGAACTGGCCTTCGACACCCGCCCGGTCCCCTATCGTCCCACCTACGCCTTCCTCACGCTGCCGGGCGAAGAAGACGAGAGCTTCGTCCTCTCCACCGTCTTCGTTCCCCAGGGGCGGGAGAATCTGGCCGCGTTCATCGCCGGACGGTGGAATGTTGGGAGCGGACCCGAACTCCTCCTCTGGGACGTTCCGGTGGAGAGCCAGGTCCGAGGTCCCCGTCAGATCGAGGCGCTCATCGAGCAGGACCCGGACATCTCCCAGCAGTTCTCGCTCTGGCGCCAGGGAGGAAGCCAGGTCTGGACCGGTCACCTTCACCTGGTTCCGGTGGGCAACACCCTCATCTACATGGAGCCCATCTTCCTGGCGGCGGACTCCGACGCCATCCCGGAGATTCGACGCTACGTGGTGAGCGATGGTCAGCGGGTCGTCATGGACCCCTCCCTCCGAGGCGCCATCGCCGGGCTCGCCATGGGGTTGGAGGGGGTGGTGGACCTGCGAGTCACCGACGCGGCGGAGGGCGAACTGGCGGACCTGGTCCCCGAGGAGGTGCTGGAGCGAATGGGGCAAGCAGGAGCAACCGAGGCACTCCGGCTTCTGGAGCAGGCCGAAGAACGTCTGCGCGCCGGGGACTGGGAAGGGTTCGGACGAAATCTGGGGGAGCTTCGGGATCACCTCCGCAGACAGGCCGGCTCCGGCGGGACGTCGCCTTGATCGCCCCCGGAGCCATCCCTAGCTTGAGCAGGCTACGGGCCCGGTCCTTGGACCGGAAAACATCCCGAGCCTCCCGTCACCCGACGTCTCGTGGCGCGCCGCCCGGGATTCGCTGCGGTGACGGCACCTGAAATCATCTACAGAGAGATCGCATGGATATCCATGAATACCAGGCGAAGGAGCTCTTCCGGGCCGCGGGAATACCCGTTCCCCCCGGCCGGGTCGCCACCTCCCCGGACGAGGCACGGCAGATCGCCGAGGAGCTGGGCGGAAAGGTAGTGGTCAAGGCACAGGTCCACTCCGGAGGTCGCGGGAAGGCCGGCGGGGTGAAGCTGGCCTCCTCCCCCGACGAAGCGGAGGCCCACGCGGCCGCCATCCTGGGGATGTCCATCCGGGGGCTCGAGGTCAAGCGGGTGCTGGTGACGGTGGCAGAGGACATCGCCTCCGAAGCCTACGTGGGAATCCTTGTAGACCGGGCCTCGCAGCGTCCCATGTTCATGGTTTCCGCCGAGGGGGGAGTGGACATCGAAGAGGTGGCGGCCTCGAAGCCCGACGCCATCCGTAAGCTGCGGATCGATCCTCGTTACGGTCTCCTGCCCCATCAGGCCTATGGTCTGGCCACCTTCCTGTACAGCGACCCGGGCCAGGTGAAGCAGGCCACACGGATCATGGGCCAGCTCTATGACGCCTTCCTCCACAACTCCTGCTCCATGGCGGAGATCAACCCGCTCATCGTGACGCCGGCGGGAGCGGTGAAGGCCATCGACGCCAAGGTGAGCATCGACGAGAGCGGCCTCTTCCGACTTCCGGAGGTGGAGGCGCTTCGGGACCTGGATGCCGAACCCCCGGCCGAGACACGCGCCCGGGAGGCGGGCCTCTCCTTCGTGAAGCTGGATGGAAACGTCGGGTGCTGCGTGAACGGAGCCGGGCTGGCCATGGCCACCATGGACCTGGTGAAGACGTACGGGGGCGAGCCGGCGAACTTCCTGGACATCGGAGGATCGTCCAACCCAGACAAGGTGGTGGCCGCCCTCGAGATCATCACTGCAGATCCCAACGTCAAGGCCATCCTGTTCAACATCTTCGGCGGTATCACCCGCTGTGACGACGTGGCTACGGGGATCGTCGAGGCCTCACGCCGCATCCGTATCGAGACCCCCATCGTCATCCGCCTCACCGGCACCAACGAGGCCGAAGCGCTCGAGATCCTGGCGGAAGCCGGGTTCTCCGCCTTCACCGGAATGGACGAAGTGGTCCAGAAAGCCGTAGACCTGGCGGCCCAGGCCTGATCCGAACCCCACACGGAGAGCAACGCAGATGTCGATCTTCATTGATGATTCGACCCGCCTCGTCGTCCAGGGGATCACGGGGCGCGACGGTTCCTTCCACACGAGCCAGATGCTGGAGTACGGAACCCAGGTGGTAGCAGGCGTCACACCGGGGAAGGGGGGGCAGTACTTCACCGCCCTGAATGGCGCCCGGGTTCCCATCTTCAATACGGTGGAAGAGGCGGTGGCCCAGGAGGGCGCCAACACCTCCGCCGTCTACGTCCCGCCGGCCTTCGCGGCCGGCGCCGTCATGGAGTCCGCCGACGCGGGCATCGCCTTCATCGTGGCCATCACCGAGGGGATTCCGGTGCTGGACATGACCCGGGCCGCTCAGTTCGTGAAGGACAGGGGTGCCCGGCTCCTGGGACCCAACTGCCCTGGAGCCATTTCTCCCGGCACGGCCAAGGTGGGGATCATTCCCGGGCAGATCACCACCCCAGGACCGGTTGGCGTGGTTTCCCGCTCCGGCACCCTGACCTACGAGGCGGTGGCGCAGCTCACCGCCGCCGGGATCGGCCAGAGCACCTGCGTGGGAATCGGTGGAGACCCGGTCATCGGCACCGACTTCATCGACACCTTGCGAGCCTTTGGGGAGGATCCGAATACCGAGGCCGTGGTCATGATCGGGGAGATCGGCGGAACCGACGAACAGGAGGCGGCGGCCTGGTCCCGGGAACACCTCCAGATCCCGGTGGTGGGATTCATCGCAGGGCAGACCGCTCCCCCGGGACGACGGATGGGCCATGCCGGTGCCATCATTTCCGGCTCTTCCGGTACGGCCGAAGAGAAGATCAAGGCCTTCGAGGAGAACGGGATCGCGGTGGCGCGACGCCCCGTGGACATTCGCGACCTGGTTCGGGAATGCCTCGGCGCCTGATCGGCCGCGTCGAGTCGACGGTCCGGGTGTACCCCACCCTGGACCATGGGCTGAGCCCGTGAAGCTGGGGGATCTCCTTCGGCCCGAGAGGATCCGGATTCCGCTGCGAGCCCGGACTCTTCGGGACGCCGTTCTGGAGACCGGCGCCCTGTTCGGACCCTCGGAGGGATCCCCCTTCGGCGGATCGGCGTATCTTCAGCTCGGATCCAGTCCTTCGGGGTTGACCCGTATGGGATCCGCCACGGACCCGGGCCGGACGCGGGAGCCGTCCATCGCCCTGGCCGTCGCCCCACAGGCGCTGGACGAAGCCCAGCGCCATGCAGGTGGTCGCGAGGCGCCGCGGATCATCCTTCTGGTCCTCCTTCCGGTGGGAGTGGAACGAGATGTCCGTTTCCGGTTGGAAGCGGCATTCTCCGATCCCGAGACCGAAGGGGCCATCATCCGGTGCGGCAGCGCGGAGCAGCTCCTGGGACTCCGCCGACTCACCGAGTGCGAACTCCGGGTGGCGCTCCGGGTGGAGGACGTGATGGAGCCGGTGAGCTACCGGATCTATGCGGACACACCGCTGGACGAAGTGCTGGATCTCATCGTCCGGCGCCGCCTTTCGGCGGTTCCGGTGGTGGGCGAAGGCCTCCAGGTCCGAGGTGTCATCACCGCAGACGAGATCCTCAGGTACGGCCTCCGCTCCGCAGGGGCCCGACCGGCCCCTGGAGAGGAGCCTCCCCGGGCCAGTGATGTCATGAGTCGGTCCGTCATGTGCGTCTCGGACGACGAGCTNCTNGACAANGCGGCCCAGCTCATGGCCAAGCGCCATGTGGACCAGCTTCCGGTGGTCCGGAACGGGGAGTTCGTGGGCTTCCTGAAAAGGGAAGACGTNCTNTCGGCGCTCTTCGGACCGGCCGAGGTGGACGGCGGGAGGGACTGACCCTCCCGGCCCCCTCCCAGAATCCACCTGCGTCCCATGGGGTGCAGTGGACTCCCGAACGGACCCCGGACGCCTTCCGGGGC
>SL_3KL_010_SEDDRAFT_10000478_pt1 | contig 32801 bp, 29 predicted proteins | sample SodLakKL_010_SED_2_FD_10381 | JGI IMG/M metagenome (IMG submission 10381)
CGGCGAGGGCGGCATCGATCGCGTCGTCGAGGTGGTGCGGCACCCGCTCGACGGTGAGCACGATCGCCCGGGTCTGTGCCCAGGAGACGCTCCCCTCGTCGATGAACGCCGCGCGCAGCGACGGCAGGCGCCGCAGCACGTCGCAGGTCGTCAGCAGCATGCGACGGTCCGAGCGCGTCCGTCGCCCGACGATGGCGAGCCACTGCTCCAGCGGCACGCCGGTGATGACCTCGGCCAGCTGGTGCTCATCGAGGTCGAGCAACCCGTCGATCAGGTGGGCGACGGCCCGATCGATCGCCCGCGCGGCGACGAGGACCGTGGCGAGGCCGGGCACCTCGCCGGCTCCGTGGGGCAAGGTGTCCTCGAACTCCTCGCGGGACACCCCACCCTGGGGCCGATCCTGGGGCCGATCCTGGGGCCGATCCAGGACCGCTGCCAGCGTGCTGGGAGCGGCCGATGATGAGCAGGCTGGACCGTCGACGGGACCGTCGGAAGGTGGGGGTGTTCGTCGCTGGCTCATGTGCGATGATGGCACAGGGGTGTGACAACGGAAGGGGTGATCTCGAGGTTGTGGACGACGAGACCGACCCGGCGATCGCAGCGATCACCGGGGAACGAGGAGCGAGCCGTGACCAGGGCATCCGGGCTGGATCTGCAGGAGCTGCACCACTACGCGATGTCGCGGCCCGGGACGACCGACGGCTACCCGTTCGGCCCCGGCGCGCTCGCGCTCAAGGTGCACGGCAAGATCTTCGCGCTGATCGCGGACGACGCCGAGCCACTCACGATCAGCCTGAAGTGCGAACCGGAGGTGGCGACGGTCCTGTGCGACAGCCACGAGGCCGTCCAACCCGGCTACCACCTCAACAAGCGGCACTGGATCACGGTGACCGTCGACGGATCGGTCGACGACGAGCTGCTCGGCTGGATCGACGACTCCTACGACCTCGTGGTCGACGGACTCCCCCGTCGCGTACGTGACGAGCTACGCGGGGGCTGAGTGACGTACCCTCTGGGCTCGCCGTCGCGCCGGATGCGCCCGCGGCCGCGCTGCAACGGCGCAGCNGTCCGCGGCCACCGGACACCGACCACCTCGGCCCCCGAGAACCCGCACGGAGACCCGCTTGGACCGCTACATCTGCGTGCACGGGCACTTCTACCAGCCGCCACGTGAGAACCCCTGGCTCGAGGTCGTCGAGCGCCAGGACCCGGCCTACCCGTTCCACGACTGGAACGAGCGCATCACGGCCGAGTGCTACACGCCCAACGCCAGAGCGCGCATCCTCGACGACGCGGGGCGCATCACCCGGGTCGCCAACAACTACGCCTGGCTGAGCTTCAACGTCGGGCCCACGTTGCTGGCCTGGATGCAGGGGTCCGCACCGGACACCTACCACGCGATCCTGGATGCCGACCAGCGCAGCGCGGAGTGGTTCAGTGGGCACGGCTCGGCGATGGCGCAGGTGTTCAACCACGTCATCATGCCGCTGCAGACGGAGCGGGATCAGCGCACGCAGCTGCGGTGGGGCATCGCGGACTTCCGGTACCGGTTCGGGCGCGACCCGGAGGGGATGTGGCTGGCGGAGACCGCCGTCGATGACACCACCCTCGAGCTCCTCGCAGAGGAGGGGGTGCGGTTCACGGTCCTCTCGCCCTACCAGGCGGAGGCCACACGCGAGCTGGGGACCGAGCGCTGGCGTGACGTGACCGGAGGCCACGTCGATCCGACGATGCCCTACCGCGTTGCCCTGCCGTCGGGACGCGACATCTGCGTCTTCTTCTACGACGGCCCGATCTCGCAGGCGGTGGCCTTCGAGGGACTCCTCGACTCCGCCGAGGTGTTCGAGCAGCGGCTCCTCGACGGGTTCAACGACCGGCGCGGGCCGCAGCTGATCAACATCGCCACCGACGGCGAATCGTACGGCCACCACCACAAGCACGGCGAGATGGCGCTGGCGGCGACGCTGCAGCGGTTGGTCGACCGTGACGATGTCGCGCTCACCAACTACGCCGAGTACCTCGCGCTGCATCCGCCGACCCACGAGGCCAAGGTCGTGCAGGGTTCGTCCTGGAGCTGCGCGCACGGTGTGGAGCGGTGGCGCGCGGACTGTGGCTGCGCCTCCGGTGGTGGACGCCACCAACGGTGGCGGGCGCCGCTGCGCGACGCCCTCGACTGGCTCCACGACGAGCTCGACGCACGGTTCGAGGCCATGGGCGGCGAGCTCTTCCACGACCCCTGGGCGGCACGGGATGACTACCACCACGTCGTGCTGCACCGCGACGACCACCTCCCCGGCTTCCTGGAGCAGCACGCCAGCCACGCGCTCGACGATGTGGAGCGGCGCACCGTGCTCTCCCTGCTCGAGATGCAGCGGTACGGACTCCTGATGTACACCAGCTGCGGTTGGTTCTTCGAGGAGCTGTCACGTCCCGAAGGCACCCAGGTGCTCGAGTACGCCGCGCGGGCCATCCAGCTGGCCCGCGAGCTGGACGTGCTGTCGGGGTCAGCGGTGGACGACCTCGAGNCGCCGTTCCTGCAGCTGCTCGCCGAAGCGGAGAGCAACGAGCCGGCCTTCGGCGACGGACGCGGCATCTACGAGCAACTGGTGCGTNCCGCGATCGCCGAGCTCGAGCAGGTGGGCGCCCACATCGCGATCTCCAGCCTGTCGTGGGACTACGACGCGACGGAACGGATCGGCGCCTACGAGGTCCTGCGCGACGACTACGAGCTGCGCGAGGCCGGACGCGCCAAGATGGCCTACGGCCGTCTCACCGTCCGGTCGGTGATCACCGAGGCCACCACCTCGATCGAGTTCGGTGTCATGCACCTCGGTGACCACAACTTCCTGTGCGGGGTCCGGCAACGAGGTGACGACGAGGTCTACCAAGCGTTGAAGGTCGAGCTCGACCATCACTTCGAGGTGGCGGACTGGCCCGGCCTGATCCGCGCGATCGACGAGCACCTCGGCGAGCAGCGCTACTCCCTGCGCGACCTGTTCCGCGACGAGCAGCGCCGGATCCTCGACGGCGTCCTGGCGACCGCGGTCGAGGAGACCGAGGGCACCTACCGCATGATCTACCGCAGCCGGGCGCCGCTGATGCGGTTCCTCTCCGAGCTGCGGACCACCGTGCCCCCGCCGCTGCGCACCGCCGCGGAGATCGTGATCAACGCCGACCTGCGGGCCGCGCTCGGCAGCACCAACCTCGACGCAGCCCACATCGCATCGCTGTTCCACGAAGCCGACCGCTACGAGCTGACGCTCGACCTGCAGGGGCTCGCGCACACCTTCAGGCAGACGATCGAACGGTTGGCTCGACGGATCGCGGACACGATCGCCCTGAGCGACGAGCTGTTCCTCACCTTCGATGAGGAGCACGAGGCCGGCCTGCGCCGGGTCACGACCCTGCTGGAGGTCGCGGCGACGCTGCCCTTCGATGCTGACCTGGCCCCGGCGCAGGACGTGCTGTGGCGCACGATGCGTGATCACCGGAGCGAGCTCGCACAGCGGGCCATCCAGGGCGATGCAGCCGCCGCAGCTTGGGACGCGGCGCTGCTCGAGGTGGCCGACGCGCTCGGCGTCGTGCCGCCACCGACCGATCCTCCAGACGTGGCTGCCACCGACGCACCCGCTACCACCGACCCGCCCAGTGCCACCGACCCGCCCGCCGCTGGCGGTTGACCGTGACGGCGAGCACACCCCCCGAGGCCGGACGGCTCGGAGCCACCTACCTCGGCGACAGCCGCACTCGGTTCGAGGTCTGGGCACCCGAGGCCAGCCACGTCGAGGTGGTCCTCTACGGCGGCGACGGCGACGCCGAGGTGGTCGCGCTCACCGACCTCGGCGGCGGGTGCCACGGTGGCGTGGTCGACGGTGTCGCGGCAGGTGCCCGCTACCGCTACCGGCTGCACCGCGAGGGGCGCACCCCGATCGACCGCGCGGATCCGGCGTCACGCTGGCAGCCCGAGGGGCTGCACGGCGCGTCGGCGGTCGACGACCCGACGAGCTTCGTGTGGACCGATGACGGGTTCACCGCGCCGCCGCTGCACGAGCAGGTGATCTACGAGCTCCACGTCGGGACGTTCTCCGCGGACGGCACCTTCGACGGCGTTGCGGCGCGTCTCGACCACCTCGTCGACCTCGGGGTGACCACGGTCGAGCTGATGCCGGTGTGGCAGTTCCCCGGCGGACGCAACTGGGGCTACGACGGCGTGTTCCCCTCGGCGGTGCAGGATGCCTACGGGGGACCGGAGGGGTTGCGGCGGCTCGTCGACGCCGCGCACGCGGCCGGGCTCGCGGTGATCCTCGACGTGGTGCACAACCATCTCGGGCCGGAGGGCAACCACCTCGCCGATCTCGGTCCGTACACGACCGAGCGGTACGCGACCCCGTGGGGGCCGGCGATCAACGTCGACGGACCCGGGGCCGATCAGGTCCGACGCTGGATCGTCGAGAGCGTGGTCGGCTACGTCCGGGACCACCACCTCGACGGCTTCCGGCTCGACGCCGTGCACGGCATCATCGACACCTCGGCGGTGCACCTCCTGGAGGAGCTCACCACCGCCGTCCACGGGGAGGGCGAGCGGCAGGGCAAGCGGGTCCACGTGGTCGCGGAGAGCGACCTGTGCGACCCGCGGCTGGTGCGGTCCACCGACGTCGGTGGGTACGGGATCGACGCGCAGTGGGCCGACGACCTGCACCACGCGGTCCACGTCGCGCTCACCGGCGAGCGGGAGGGCTACTACGTCGACCACACCGGGATCACCGACCTGGAGGCGATGCTGCGGGACCGCTACGTCCTCGCCGGTCGCTACTCGCACTTCCGACAGCGCACCGTGGGACGGCCGGCGCCCGACGTGCCCTACGACCGGTTCGTGGTGTGCGTGCAGAACCACGACCAGGTGGGCAACCGGATGCTCGGTGAACGCCTGTCCGCGCTGACCGATGCGGCCGGTCGGCGGTTCGCGGCGGCGGTGCTGCTCACCTCGCCCTTCGTGCCGATGCTGTTCATGGGCGAGGAGTACGCGGAGCCCGCGCCGTTCCTCTACTTCGTCTCCCACACCGAGCCGGAGCTGATCGAGGCGGTGCGCACCGGACGCAGCGAGGAGTTCGCCTACTTCGCCGCGCAGGGCGAGGCCCCCGACCCGCAGGACCCACAGACCTTCCAGCGCTCCAAGCTCGACCTCACGCTGGCGCGGCGGCCCGGGGACCACGCCGCGACCTTCGCGCTGTACCAGGCGCTGATCCGGCTGCGACGTGCGCTGCCGCTGCTGGCCGACCCGTCCGCGCCAGACCCGCACGTCGTCGCCCTGCCGGATCAGCAGGCCCTGGCGTGGCAGCGACGGCGAGGTGACGACGCGGTGTGCGTCGCCGCGAACGCCGGAGGGTCACCGGTCGCGATCGAGGTCGCTGGTGCCCCCGGACCGTGGCAGGTGGCGCTGGACACCGCGGATCCGCGGTGGGGCGGAAGCGCCCCGACGCCGCCGCCCTCCGTCGGTGAGGATGCGGTCCTGCGTCTGTCGGTCCCGGCCCGCACCGTGGTGGTGCTGAGCACGACCGCGATCGATGCCGAGGGCCACGCAGGCGAGGCGGCGCCGTGAGCGGACGTCGCGTCCCCCGCGCCACCTACCGGATCCAGCTGACACCGAGCTTCACGTTCGCCGAGGCGGCAGGGTTGGTTGCGCAGCTGGCCAGGCTCGGGGTCAGCCACCTCTACCTCTCCCCCATCCTGGAGGCCGTGCCCGGCTCGACCCACGGCTACGACGTTGTCGATCCGACCCGCATCCGGGCCGCGTTCGGCGGGGCCGATGGGCTGGCCGCGCTGGCCGAGGCGGCGCACGCCGCCGGACTCGGCCTGATCGCCGACATCGTCCCGAACCACGTCGGCCTGGTCAGCCCCGCGAACCCGTGGTGGTGGGACACGCTGCGCCACGGTCCCGACGGGCGGTTCGGCCGCCACCTCGACATCCGCTGGCGACCCGGCGCGCACGGCCAGCCCACGGTCCTGGTGCCCGAGCTCGGCGCCACCCTCGACGAGGAGCTCACGGGCGACGATCTGCGGCTCGACCACCGCACCCCGGACGCGGCACCGGAGCGCCATGGCTACCGGATCGCCTACCACGAGCACGCGTGGCCGGTCCGGCCCGGTTCCCTCGACGACGCCGGGCTCGACGAGGACGACGTCGCCGGCACGCTGGCGCGCGTGGCGGAGGATCGCACGCTGCTGCGCGAGGTGCTCGACCGCCAGCACCACCGGCTCGGGCACTGGCGCCGAGGGAACGAGGAGCTCGACCACCGCCGCTTCTTCGACGTCACGACCCTCGGCGGCGTCCGCATCGAGGACCCCGAGGTGTTCGCCGACGCCCACGCTGCGGTCCTCCCCCGGCTGGCCGACGGGACGCTCGATGGGCTCCGTATCGACCACCCCGACGGCCTGCGCGATCCCGTCGGCTACCTGCGTCGGCTCCGTGCAACGGTCGGGCCCGAGCCGTGGATCGTGGTCGAGAAGATCCTGGAACGGGGCGAGGCCTTCCGCAGCAGCTGGCCGGTCGACGGCACGGTCGGCTACGAGGTCGCCGACCTGATCCTCGGCCTGCACGTGGACCCGGCCGCCGGCCCGATCCTCGACGGGCTCCAGGCCGAGCTGACCGGCGCGCAGATCGACCGTGCCGCGCTTGCCGACGAGGCCAAGCGCACCACGCTCGCGACCCTGTTCGGGGCGGAGCGGCGGTGGCTCACCGACGAACTGGTGCGCGTGGTGCCCTCGCTCGACCGCACCCAGGCCCACGACGCGCTGGTCGAGCTGCTGGTGGCCTGGCCGGTGTACCGCACCTACGTCCGCCCGGAGGACGACGAGGTCGCGGACGCCGACCACGAGGTGATCGCCCTCGCGAGCGCGGCGGCCCGGAACGCCCGACCCGACCTGGCCGAGGTGGTGGATGCCGCCGTTGACCTCCTGCGGCTCACCGCCCGGCCACCCGGGGCCGAGCGGTTCGTCGCGACCTTCCAGCAGCTGACCGGTCCGGTGGTCGCCAAGGGGCTCGAGGACACGGTCCTGTACCGCGACCTGCGCTTCGTCGCCGTCAACGAGGTGGGTGGCGACCCCGGCGAGCTCGGACGCACCGTCGAGGAGTTCCACGCGGACAGCGCCGCACGGCAGCGGCAGCGACCGCACACGATGGTGCTCTCCTCCACCCACGACACCAAGCGCAGCCACGACGTCCGCGCCCGGCTGGCCGTGCTGTCGCAGGACCCAGAGTGGTGGGCCAGCACGGTCCGGCGGTGGCGTGAGCTGGCGGCGCCCCACCGGCGCGACGGGGTCGGCCCCGCGCCCGCCCACGAGCACCTGGTGTTCCAGACGCTCGTCGGTGCCTGGCCGATCGACGCCGAGCGGCTGACCGGCTACCTCGTCAAGGCCGCCCGCGAGGGCAAGCAACACACCGACTGGCTCGACCCCGACCCGGGCTACGAGGATGCCCTGACCGGCTACGCGCGCGACCTGCTCGCCGATGCCCGCTTCGTCGCCGAGGTGGAGGACGCCGTCGCCCACGTGCGCGAGCCCGGGTGGTTGACCGCGCTGTCGATGATGACGCTGGCGCTGACCACGCCCGGGGTGCCCGACGTCTACCAGGGCAACGAGCTGTGGGACCTCTCCCTCGTCGATCCAGACAACCGCCGGCCCGTGGACCATGCCCACCGTGCCGAGCTGATCGCCACACTGCCCTCCGCTGCGCAGCCGGCGGGCACGACAGCCGACGCGCGGTTCGCGGCCGCCACGGCCGGCGACCCGTGGGACACCTCGCCGTTGCTGGACCGCTTGGACGAGGGCCTGCCGAAGCTGTGGCTCGTCCACCGCGCCCTGACCGTGCGGCGGGAGCGGCCCGACGCCTTCGGCGCCGACGCGCCGTACCTGCCGTTGCCCGCATCCGGGAGTCGGGCCGAGCACGTCGTCGCCTTCGCCAGGAACGCCGAGGTGGTGACCGTCGTGCCGCGGCGGGTGGGCCACATCGGGGCGCGGTTCGCCGACTGGCGGTGGGAGGACACCGTGATCGACCTGCCGGAGGGGCGGTGGCAGGACGCCCTGACGGGAGCGTCGCACCCGGCCGGCACGGCGCGGATCGCCGAGTTGCTGGCGACCTTCCCCACGGCGATCCTCACCCGCACCGCGTGACGGCGCAGCCCAGCGGCACCGGGCGCGCGCGGTTACGGTCGTCGTCCGAGATGTGGGCCGCCGGCGACGGCACGGCCCGACGCCCCTGAGGAGGACGCGCGTGGACCAGGAGCACTTCACCGCGGTGGACGCACACCTCGACGAGGTGTTCGGCACACCCGACGCCGCGCTGCGTGACGCGCTCGCCCGCAGCGAGGAGGCGGGGCTGCCCCCGATCGGCGTCTCGGCGAGCACCGGCCGGTTCCTGCAGGTCCTGGTGGCGGCGCGTGGCGCTCGCCGCGTCCTCGAGATCGGCACGCTCGGCGGCTACAGCACGATCTGGCTCGCCCGTGCGTTGCCCGAGGACGGGCGGCTGATCACGCTCGAGCACGACCCCCACCACGCCGAGGTGGCCCGCACCAACCTCGATGCCGCGGGCGTCGGCGACCGGGTCGAGATCGTGGTGGGCGATGCCCTCGCGAGCCTCGCACGGATGCAGGACGAGGGCACCGAGCCCTTCGACCTCACGTTCATCGACGCCGACAAGGCGCCCTACGCCGACTACCTCGAGGCGGCTGTGCGCCTGTCCTCGCCGCGCGCGGTGATCGTCGCGGACAACGTCGTCCGAGGTGGCGCGATCACCAGCGGTGGCGCGGACGACGTGGCGGTCGCCGGTGTGCAGCGGTTCAACGCGGCGCTCGCCGCGCACCCGCAGCTCGAGGCCTCCGCGGTGCTGCAGATCGTCGGCGAGAAGGGCCACGACGGGCTCGGGTTCGGTGTGGTCGCCGGGTGACCCGCCCGGACGGGCACACCGGCGTGGCCATCCACCTCGTCGTCGCTGCCTCCCCTCCCGACCTCACGCACCGGAACGTCAGTCACCGAACAGCGGCTCGATCCACTCCAGGAAGGTGTCGCGTTCGCCGGTCAGGCTCACGAAGATGAACGCGGCGATGTAGACCACCGTCCGGGTCCGTGGCTTCACCTCGCTCGCCATCACCGACATCGTCAGGACCAACAGGCCGAACCCGGTCACGGGAGCGAGCGGGTAGGTGGTCGCGACGAAGAGCACGACGGAGGCGTCACGCAGCCACCTCCAGCGCTCCCGCAGCGGGGCGAGGAACGTCGCAGCGACGGCCCCTTCGAGCAGCACCGTGCCCCACGCGAGCCACGGGGTCAGCGCCACCATGATGGGGCTGAGCTCGATCGCCTCCGCGACCGGGGTGGTGCCCGGTGTCCGCCACGCGGTGATCTGCCGCTGGTTGCTGGAGGTCAGGCTGCTCTCCTGCAGCCCGAAGGTCGCCGCCACGTCCCCGAGCCGCCGGTCGGTCCCGAAGGTGAAGTCGAAGAAAGCGCCGGAGAGGAAGTCGGGCGAGATGACCTTCCAGGCGACCGCGAAGAGGAACGCGAAGCCCACCAAGAGCCTCGCGCTGACCCGCAGTGTCGCATCCGGCCTGATCGCGAACCTGCTCAGCACGATGGCGGCGAGCCAGTACACCTGCAGCCAGTTGTGGTTGTCGAGCTGCACCCAGGGGCGGGCGATGGGGCTGACGACGAACAGCCCGAACAGCGCCAGCCAGAACCAGCGGTTCCGCATCATCCCGGGGACGAGCAGGCCGACGATGGCCACGAGGGGGGTCAGCGCCGGCATGCGCGACGGCGAGCCCGTCACCACGATCACCAGGGTCATCGCCAGGGACAGGTACGCGGCGGTGCGCAGCTCGTGGGCCGCAGGCGAGGGGTCGAGCTCCCTCGGTTCCTCGGAGAACCAGCCCTCGACACGGCGCCACCGATCCCGCCACACGCCGGTGGGTCGCTCGTCGACCCGGACCCCGGCGGAGGTGGCATCGGCCGGTCGGTCCGCACCGGTGCCCGGTCCGGCTGGTCCGTCCTCGGCTCGTTCCGGGCCGTCGTCGGAGGTCGCCCCCGGCGGGGTCATAGCTCAGGCTCCTCGGCATCGACCTCGATCGCGAACGTGCGGATCAGCTCGGGGATGATGAACCCGTCACCCCGTTCGTAGGTGACCCGCCAGATCTCCATCTCCATGCGCTCGACCTCGAGCGCTCCCCCCTCATCGGTGTCGTGCACGACCGGGCCCTCGCTCGTGTCGTCGAGCCAGGCCGCGAACTCGGCCACGCCGTCGGTGACCGTCCACTGAGCCTCGAACATCAGCGTGGACAACTGGGTGAGCCGGCGATCGTCCGGCAGACCACGGGCGTTGGTGTAGAGCTTCCTCGCGCGGTGCCCTGCGTCACGGAAGTCGTGGACGTCGATCGGGATAGGACCCGCATCGGTCACGAACTCGGCCTGGAGCGGGCGGTAGCTCAACAGGTCGACGCTGGCGAACATGCCGAACCCCCCGCCCTTCCACGGCGTGAGGTCGCGGGTGTGGGCGAGGGTGATCTGGGTCAGGGCGACGAGGATCAGGATCACCGGCAGGGCCCAGGCGAGGGCCCGATCGCGACGATGCAGCACGTGTCCTCCTCGAAGCGAACGCGCGGGCGACCTGCGACAGCGTACGTGTCCGACCCGGGTCAGCCGGCGTCCCCGAGCTCGAGGATCGGCGCCTCGGTCAGGATCGCGCGCAGCGGGGGACGCTGATCCGCCGCGGTGCCTCGCAGCGCCGCCTCCTCGGTGATGGCCTGGCCGTAGACCTCGACGGTGCGGCGGCCGACCGCGGCCCAGTCGTACCGGCCAGCGATCCGTGCCCGTCCCCGCTCGACGAGGCGTCGTGACAGCACGTCGTCGCCGAGCACCCGCGTGAGCGCCCCGGCGAGCTCGTCCTCGTCCTGGGGCGTGAAGGACAGCCCCGTCCCGCCCGAGACGATCTCCCGCAGCCCGCCGGTGTCGCCGACCACGACGGGGGTCCCGCAGGCCATCGCCTCGACCGCGACCAGACCGAAGGGCTCGTAGATCGACGGGGCGACCGCGACGTCGGCGGCCGCGTAGTGCAACCGCAGCTCGTGGTCCTCGAGGAAGCCGGTGAACCGCACGTGGTGCCGCAGGCCGAGCTGGCGGACCTGTCGTCGCAGCTCGTCGGAGTAGGTGCCGACGCCGGCGACGAAGAACCGCGTCGGGCCGATCTCGGCACGGACCCGCTGCAGCGCCCGCAGCACCGTCTGCACCCCCTTCTCGTACTCGAGGCGGCCCGCGAAGAGCACCATCCGGGTCCGCGGGCCGGTGAGGGTCCGCCGGAACGCCTCCGCCTCGTCGGTCGCCACCTCGAAGTCGCTGATCCGCACGCCGTTGGGGACCACGTCGACCTTGTCGCGCGGCAGGGCGAACAGGTCCTCGACCTGCTGGCGCATGTAGCTCGAACAGGCGATGACCCGGCGTGCCTCGTAGGTCAGCCACCACTCCACCTGGTGGATCAGCTTGTTCATCGGGCCCGGCAGCCACCCCTGGTGACGGCCGTACTCCGTTGCGTGGACGGTGGCGACCACGGGCAGCTCCCAGGTCTCCTTCAACGCCGCCGCGGCGTAGGTCACCAGCCAGTCGTGGGCGTGGATCACCTCGATGTCGTGCTCGCGGAGCAGCCGTCCGGCCACGGCGGTGACCCGGTTGTTGAAGGCGAGCACCCACGGGATGAGGTCGTCGAAGGCGATCACCGGCGGTGCTTCGGGGACCCGCACCACGTGGATGCCGTCGCGCCACTCCTCCGACGGCGTGTGGTCGTCGGCGTGGCCGCGGGTGACGACGTGGACCTCGTGGCCCTGAGCGGTCAGGCTCCGCGCCAGTGCCGCGACGTGACGACCGAGCCCGCCGACGACGTGCGGCGGGTACTCCCAGGACAGCATCAACACGCGCATGGCGCCGGAGCCTCGCACGTGCGCGTCACGCGGCGCAACGTCGGGACCACACCGGTCCGGACCGTGGCCGTCGGACGTCGTCGCGGTGCGCCCACCGCACGTGTGCGTCTCACAGGGGTGGCCAGGGGTAGGCACGCGGCCCCCAGGGCTCGGGCAGCATGGCGAGCTCGCGCAGCGCCTCCACGCGCGCGAGCAGGACCGCGACCTCCTCCGGCGAGAGCAGCTCGGCGAACCGGTCCCCCAGCGGGCCCTCGAGCGCCGCCTGCAGCCCGGCCAGGTCCCCCAGCACGCCGTCGTCGAGCGGCTCGCCCGCGAACTCCCACGCGACGGTGCGCAGCTTGCGCTCGACGTTGAAGCTCACCCCGTGGTCCACGACCTGGACGCGACCGTCCAGTGGCTCGCCCGGTGCCGCCCCGGCCACCTCGTCGTCGGCTGCTGCCGCGGGGTCGTCGACACCCTCGAGCAGGACGTGCCGCCCTTGCGGTCGGCGTTGTCGATCACGAGGTCGAACACGACCATCCGGCGCAGGGTGGCGAGCACCCCCGGGCTGCCGACCTCCAGGAGACGGAAGTAGTGCAACGACGGGTCGTGGGCGACGAAACGCTGGAGGCTGCCGGGTCCGAAGGGGCCGTCGTCACGGAGCACGGTGACCGGGACCAGGTCCCAGCCGAGCGCCTCGGAGACCTCGTAGGCCGCGACCTCGCGGCGGTGCAGGGTGCCCTGCGGGAAGTCCCACAGCGGCGCCTCGCCGCGCCGTGGCTTGTACACGGCGAGGTGGTCCGGGTCCAGGTCGTCGAGCGTGGGTTCGCGCCCGCGCTCCGCGACGAGTTCGTCGAGCGTCGGGGTATCGCCATCGAGCAGGCGCACCAGCAGCGTGGCGTTGGACGCGTCCGCGAACCGGCCCAGCGGCTCGATCTGCACGGTCCGCAGACGCTCGTCGGCGCGATCGGTCGGCACCTCGGCGTCCCAGCTCAGCGGGACAACGCTCCGTGCCCGTTGGAGGCCGGGCACACGTGGGAGCCATCGAGCTCCGTCGGACGCCCGCACAGCTGGCACTCGGGCCGGCCCTGGCCGACGACCTCCTGGGCGTGCGCCGAGAGGCGGCGGGCCTGGTCCCCGTCGATCGAGATGCGGGCCACCTCGGGATCGACCGCCTCCTCGGACTCCGCCGTCGACAGCTCGATCAGGATCCGCTCGCTCTCCGGATCGACCCCCAGCCCGATCTCGCCGACCCGCCAGGCGGGCTCGATCGGCTCGCGCAACGCCATCGCATCGCGGTCCCAGTCGGTGGCCGGTTCGTCGCCGATCCGGGTCAGGACCTGGGCGAGGAGCTCGCCGAGCCCCTCGACCTGCGCTTTCTCGACGAGGAGCGTGAGCCGCTCCGCGTCGTCCTCGACCTGCACGAAGAACGTGCGGTCCCCCGGGACGCCCGTGAAGCCCACGGTGATGTGGTGAGGTGCGGGGAAGACCAGGTCGCTCACGCGGATGCTCCCGTGTCGTTGAACCTGAGCAGTGCGGGGGCGCCGGATCCCGGCAGGGCCAGCACGGTCACCGAGGCCGGTGCCACCACCAGCCGCTGGAAGGCGTCCAAGGGCATCGCGAGGTGGTGCGCGACCACCGCCTTGATGACGTCGGCGTGGCTGACGATCACGATGGTGTCGTCTCCGTGCTCGGCAGCCAAGCTCTCGGTCGCGTCGACCGCCCGGGCCTGAGCGGCGCGGATCGACTCGCCCCCGGGGAAGGTCACCCGTGACGGGGTGGCCTGGATCGTCGCCCACGCCTTGCGGCGTCGCAGGTGCCCGAGGGGCTTGTCGGTCCACTCGCCGTAGTCGACCTCGCCGATCGCCCGCCGCGTGCGCACCCGGAGACCGTGCGGTCGAGCCACGATGCGGGCGGTCTCCTGCGTGCGTTCGAGGGGTGAGGCGTAGACGGCGGTGACCTCAAGGTCCGCCAGCCGCTGTGCCATGGCCTCCGCCTGTTCGCGACCCTTGGCGTCGAGGTGCACCCCCGGCGTCCAGCCGCCGAGCCGTCTCCCCGTGGCCGCCGTGGTCGCATGGCGGACGAGCACGAGGGTGGCCACGTCTACCTCCATGGGTTCTCGGGCGGGCTCTCGGGTGTGTCCGCGCGGTACGCGGGGTCGTGCGCCGGCAGGACACCCCGGACGGTAGCGAGGTTCATCCCGGTCCCCACGCGGGATCGTCGCACACGCCAGCGCGCACGACGTGCAGGCGGGCCCGCGGGTCAGCCGGTGAGCACCACAGCGGGGACCCTGACCTCCTCGGGGGTCAACGCCCCGTGCTGCCCGGGCATCCGCGCGGCACCGTCGCGGACCCAGGCCACGTCGGCACGGGCCGCGCTGATCACGACGTCCCCGATCCGAGGGACGACGTGATCAGCCACCGCGGGCCCGAACCAGCCGGCGGCGATCGCCTCGTCACGGGTGCGGACGTGGGCGCGGTCGTGGACGTGCGCACGCCACGCGGCCAGCACGTCGGGACCGGCTCCCGCTCGCACGTGGAGGTGTCGCGCTCGGGGGTCGCCTGCCAGCACCCGCACGCCGTCGAGCAGGTCAGGGTGGTCGCGCAACTCCACGAACCCCTCCGGAGGCACGGTCACCATGCCGTGGTCGGCGGTCACCACCAGCGCCGCGTCGGACGGCAGCCGGGTCGCCACGTCGGCGATCGCGGCATCGGTGGCCGCGAGCTCCGCGCACCACGCGTCGGACCCCGGGCCGTGGTCGTGTCCCACCGTGTCGAGGTCCCCGTGGTGCGCCCAGACCACCGNCGGCGCCCGCCCCACCGTCACGGCCTCCAGTGCCGCGGCGAGGGTCGGCTCCCGTCCGGTGGCGGTCACCACCTCGCCGCCGCGCAGCGCCGCGCGGGTGAGCCCCGACCCGACGAACTCCGGACGCAGCACGGTCACCGCGCGCATCCCATCACCAGGGATGCGCTCGAACAGCGTCGGCACCGCCTGGAAGGCCTCGGGGATCACCTCGTCCCTGGCGTCGACGCCGCTGTCGATGCGCTCCCAGGTCCAGCTCAGGGTGATCAACGGCCGGTCGTCGTCCGGCAGCGCGACGGCGGTGCCGATGAGCCCGTGCTCGGCCGGTGGTACCCCGGTCCCGATCGAGGTGAGGCTGGTGGACGTCGTCGTCGGGAAGGTGGTGTCGATGGTGAGGCCCGGCGCCGCGGCGAGGGTCGGGGCCAGCTCGGCGTGGTCGTCGAGGAGTCGACGGCCCAGCCCGTCCACCACCAGCACGATCACCGCTCGGACCCCTGCCGGCAACGGCAGCCCCAGCGGTCGGTCGGGGGCGGGTCGGTCGTGAGCGCGACGCAGTGCCGCGACGACGTCAGGCACGATGAGCGACACGTCGGCGGTGCCGTAGCGGGGCGGGACGGGNGCGGTGCTCACGGGTCCGGACAGGCTACCGGTGCACCGTGGCGCGGCCGCCGCCTGGGCGTCGTGAGCCGGGCCACCGATCGGCGCGGCTCCTAGCCGATCTCGTCGGGCATCTCCGCCTTGCGACGCTCGATGAACCCCCGGAGCTCCTCGTCGATCGCGTCGTCGAGCGGTGGCGCCTCGTAGCTGGCGAGCTTCGCCTTCCACAGCGCGTTGGCGCGTTCGGCTGCCGACAGCGCACCGTCCTCGTCCCACTGCTCGAAGCTGGTGTTGTCCGCGACCTCGGACAGGTAGAAGGCTGACTCGAAGTTGGCCAGGGTGTGGGCGCTGCCGAGGTGGTGCTCGCCCGGCCCCGTCTCACGGATCGCGTCCAGGGCCTGCCCGTTGTCGGAGAGGTCCACCCCCTGCGCGAGGACCTCCATCATCCCGAGCTGGTCGGCATCCATCACGAACTTCTCGTAGCTGACCGACAACCCGCCTTCGATCCACCCGGCCGCGTGGAGCACGAGGTTGACGCCGGCCATCATCGTCGGGAGCAGGGTGCTCGCGGACTCGTACGCGGCCTGGGCGTCGGGGGCCTTCGACGCGGTCAGCGATCCACCGGAGCGGAAGGGGACCCCCAGCCGCCGCGCCAGCGCGGCCATCGTGTACAGCACGAGCGCCGGCTCCGGCGTGCCGAAGGTCGGTGCGCCGGTCTGCATCGACATCGAGGAGGCGAACGACCCGAGGACGACCGGCGCGCCCGGACGCACCAGCTGCACGAAGGTCATGCCCGCGAGCGCCTCGGCGAGCGACTGCGCAGCGACACCGGCGGCGGTGACCGGCGCCATCGCACCGGCCAGGATGAACGGCGTGATGATGCAGGCCTGGTCGTTGGACGCGTAGACCTCCGCGGAGTCGAGCATCGTCGCATCCCACACCAGCGGCGAGGACGCGTTGATCAGGCTCGTCATGACCGTGCGGCCGGCGAGGTCGCCCCCGAAGGCGATCCGGGCCAGCTCGACCGAGTCCTGGGCCCGCTCGCCCTCGGTCACCGACCCCATGAACGGCTTGTCGCTGTAGCGCAGGTGGGCGTAGACCATGTCGAGGTGGCGCTTGTTGACCGGCACGTCGACGGGCTCGCACACCGTGCCACCCGACAGGTGCAGTGCCGGGGTGAGGTAGGCGAGCTTCACCAGGTTGTGGAAGTCGGCCAGTGTCGCGTAGCGCCGCCCGTCGTCCAGGTCGGTCACGAACGGCGAGCCGTAGACCGGGGCGAAGACGGTCGCGTCGCCGCCGACCTGCACGCTGCGTTCCGGGTTGCGCGCGTGCTGGGTGTAGGTGCTCGGCGCGCTGTCCTGCACGATCCGACGGCACATACCCCGCGGGAAGCGGACACGTTCGCCATCGACGTCGGCGCCAGCATCGCGCAGGAGCGCGAGCGAGCGAGGATGCCCCCGGAACTCGACCCCGACCTCCTCCAGGATCGTGTCCGCGTTGTGCTCGAGCAGCTCCAGCCCCTCCTCGCTGACCAGCTCGTAGGGGGCGATCCGTCGGGTGATGAAGGCAGGATGGACCGGCGCTGCGGCCGCCCGGGCGGCGCGCCGCCCCGCACGTCCACCGCTGCGCCGTCCCCGCGCCTGCGTCTCGCTCATGATCTCTCCTCGGGACCTACGTGGGGGTGGCCGTGCGCGTCCGTCGACGGCGCCCCTTGGGCGTCGTCGGGTCACCCGCACCCGGCTCCGGCAACCTGACCACCTCGGCGAGGTGGGCGGTCGACGCCGTGCGGTGCGGGATGCCGAGCGCCGCGACGAACAGCTCCTGGAACCTCGGCTCGGTCGCGGTCTCCACCTTGGTGACCGTGCGCACGACGCGTTCCATCTCCTGGCGTTGCTGTCGGGAGACCAACGCCCGCACCGCCCCGGCGCCCGCGGCGTTCCCGACGCCGCGGACGGCGTCCAGGGGCGCGTCGGGGATCAGCCCGAGCACCATCGCGTGTGTCGGGTCGATGTGGGCGCCGAAGGCCCCGGCCAGCAGGATCTCGTCGACGCGTTCGTAGCCGGCGTGCTCCATCAGCAGCTCGATACCCGCCCGCAGCGCTGCCTTCGCGAGCTGCACCGCACGCACGTCGTTCTGGGTGATCCGCAGCTGCGTGTCGCCCCGGTGCAGGACGTAGGCGTGGGTGCGCTCGTCCGCGACGACCCGGTCGGTGCGCTGCGCCGCCTCGGCGCGGATCACCCCCTTGTCGTCGATCACGCCCGCGAGGAACAGCTCGGCGATCACCTCGACGATCCCGGAGCCACAGACGCCGGAGATGCCGGTCGTCGCGGTCACCTCGAGGAACCCGGCGTCGTCGGACCACAGATCGCAGCCGATCACCTTGATCCGCGGCTCCAAGGTCTGCGGGTCGATGCGGACCCGTTCGATCGCGCCGGTGGTGGCGCGCTGCCCGCTGGACAGCTGCGCGCCCTCGAAGGCCGGTCCGGTGGGACTGGAGGCGGCCCAGAGGCCGTGCTCGCGGTCGCCCAGCACGATCTCCGCGTTGGTACCGACGTCCACCAGCAGCATCGAGTGGTCGCTGCGGTGCGGTCCTTCCGCGAGGATCGCCGCGGCGGTGTCGGCCCCGACGTGCCCGGCGATGCAGGGGCCGATGTAGACCCGTGCCGACGGGTTGCTGATCCCGATCTTCGGCGCCCGGACCTCGACCGCGTCGGAGGTGGCCAGGGTGAACGGCGACTGCCCCAGCGGCGTCGGGTCCACCCCCAGGACGAGGTGGTGCATGATCGGGTTGCCGACCAGGGTGAGGTCGAGCACCTGCGCGCGGTCCACCCCGGCGTCGTCGGCCAGCTCGGTCACCAGGTTGTCGAGCTCGAACTGCACCGCGGCGGTCAGCGCCGTCGCGCCCCCGGGGTTCATCATCACGTAGGACACCCGGCTCATCAGGTCCTCGCCGTACCGGATCTGCGGGTTCATCCGACCAGCGGTGGCCAGCACCTCGCCGTTGGCGAGGTCGACGAGGTGGCCCGCGATCGTGGTGGAGCCGATGTCGATCGCCACCCCGAAGGCCCGGTCCACGAACCCCGGCCACGCCGCGATCAAGGTGCGGTCGCGGATCGCGACGGTCAGCTGCCCGTCCTGGCGCTCGAGCGCGCCGTGCAGGTCGGCCAGCACCTCGAAGATCGGGGTGATGTCGGTCAGCTCCCACGTGGCGGCGAGCTCCGCGCGGATCCGATCGAGCGCGCTCCTGCCCTGGTCGTGCTCCGGCTCCGCAGGGACGACGAGGTAGTGCAGGCTGATGAGCGGATCGACGACGACCCCCTCGAGCTCCAACCCCTTGCGCACGATCTGGCGGTGGATCTGGCTCTCGTGCGGGACGTCGATCACGACGTCGCCGCGGATCTGCATGGCGCACCCGAGCCGGTGGCCCTCCCCGAGCGGACGCCGGCCGTGGTAGTCGGTCTCCAGCGACCCGGGTGGGCTCACGTCGTCGGGTGTCGCGGTGATGCCCCACTTGGCGTAGGCGCCCTGACCCGGGACGACCTGGCAGCGACCGCAGATGCCGCGCCCGCCGCAGACGGTGTCCAGGTCGACGCCGAGCTCACGGGCCGCCTCCAGGGCGGTCGTGCCGTCCGTGACCCGGCCGCTCAGGCCCGACGGCGTGAACACGACCCGACGTTGCTCGGGTGCCGGGTCAGCAGCCATGGGGATCAGCCGCCGGCCCGCGCCCGTCGTCCGCCCGGACGACCGACGCGCCGGCCCTCGTCAGAGCCGGGTTCGCGGTGGTCGCGGATCCACCTGGCACAGTTGGTGTCGGTCCCCATCAGCACGTCGGCGGCCTGCACCGCCGACTTCACCTCGGCATGCAGGGGGTTCATGATCGCCGAGGTCATGCCGCTGGCGATCGCCATCGCCAGGAAGGTGCCGGTGACCACGTGCCGGTTGGGTAGCCCGAAGCTGACGTTGGACGCGCCGCAGGTGGTGTTGACGTGCAACTCGTCGCGCAGGCGCCGGACCAGGCGGAAGACCTGCTGCCCGGCGGAGCCCATCGCCCCGATCGGCATGACGAGCGGGTCGACCACGACGTCCTCGCGTGGGATGCCGTGGTCCGCCGCACGGTCGACGATGCGTCGTGCCACCTCGAAGCGGACGTCGGGGTCCTCGGAGATGCCGGTCTCGTCGTTGGAGATGGCCACGACGGCGGCGCCATGCTTGGCGACGAAGGGCAGCACGCGCTCCATCACCTCGTCCTCACCGGTCACCGAGTTGATCAGGGGCTTGCCGTCGTAGACCGCGATCGCCGCCTCGAGCGCGTCGACGACCGACGAGTCGATCGACAGCGGCACGTCGGTGACCGACTGCACCAGCTCGATCGCGCGGCTCAGCAGCGCCGGCTCGTCAGCGAGGGGGATCCCGGCGTTGACGTCCAGCACGTGGGCGCCCGCCTGGACCTGGGCGAGCGCGTCCGCCTCGACGCGGCTGAGGTCCCCCGCCTTCATCTCCTCGGACAGCAGCTTGCGCCCCGTCGGGTTGATGCGCTCACCGATCATGACGAACGGCCGGTCGAAGCCGAGCACCACCTCCCGGGTGGCGGAGCTGATCACGGTGTGGGTCATCGGCTGCCTCCGGTCCCGTCAGCCGGGTGGGGTCCGTCGGGCTCAGCGGAGCGGTCCACATCGGGTCGATCGTCCGTTCCGTGCCCGAGATCGACGTCGGGGGTGCCGTGCGGGTCGCTGAGGCCGCCTTGGCGGACCAGCGCAGCGAGCCGTGCACGGTCGTGTTGCGCATCGAGCCGCTCGACGAGGGCGTCGACCGCGGCCCGGGCGTCGCTGCCGTCCAGCGGGAGCGTCGTGCGCCGCCACTCCCCGATGTAGGCGTGGTGGTCGGTCTTGCCCGCCACGTTGGCGGCCTTGTCGATCGCCTTCTGGAAGCGCGACGGCAGGATCGCCTTGGCTTCGGTCTCGACGCCGGTCGCGGTGACCTGAGCCGGGATGTCCCGCCAGGAGATCAGGACCAACCCCGGTGCCGTCGTGCGTCGGCGGCGGCTCATGACGCCACCACCGGCAGGGTGCCGCGCCCCTCGGCCAGGTCGAGCATCCCGTGGCGCAGGTCCCCGTACCCCGAGAGCCGCCGCTGGTAGTCCAGGCCGAGACGTTCGGCGGCTTCGCGCGCACGTCGGTCGAGCTCGGCATCGTCGCTCTGCGCGAGGTAGACGACCCGGCGGTAGTTGCCGAAGTACAGCGGCGCGAGCTCCGGGTGGGCGTCCAGCCCGAGCCCGGCGAACACCAGCACGTTGACGTGCCGGGCGAGGTAGTCGGTGAGGTAGAAGGTGCCGGGCTCCTCGTCGTGGAGCGCGGCGAAGGCGTCACGGCCGGCGAACAGCTCGTAGCAGTGCGCACCCGGGAGCCGTTCGACACCCTCCTCTTCGCAGACACGGTCGAGCAGGCCGCCGGTGCCGCAGTCGGCGTAGCCGATCACGATGCGCTCGTAGGCGTCACCCGCGGCCCGGATCTTCTCGCGCACCCGCTCGGGGATCTCATCGGGCCGGTTGTGCAGCTCCGCCGGCAGCGCGGTCACCTCGACGCCGTCGAGATCGTGGAGCCGGGCGATCTCGATCAGCTCACGGGCGATCGCTCCACAGGCGATCACGAGCAACCGACCGTGGCTGTCCTGCGGAGCCCTGGCCTGCGGTACGACCCCGGCCTGCGGAACCCCGTCAGGTGTGACTGCGGCCGGCGCATCGGCCGGCCGCACGGGGAAGGTGACGAGACGGGTCATGCTGCTGCCGCGCGGCGATCCCTCATGAGTTGGGTGGCGATCTCGGAGGCGACGGCGGCGTCACGGCAGTAGGCGTCCGCGCCGATCGCCTCGCCGAACTCCTCGTTCAGGGGCGCGCCACCGACCAGCACGATGTAGTCGTCGCGCAGGCCCTTGTCGACCATCGTGTCGATCACGACCTTCATGTAGGGCATCGTGGTCGTCAGCAACGCGGACATGCCNAGGATGTCGGGCTGGTGGAACTCGAGGGCGGCGAGGTAGCCGTCCACATCGGTGTTGATCCCGATGTCGACCACCTCGAAGCCAGCGCCCTCGAGCATCATCGCGACGAGGTTCTTGCCGATGTCGTGGATGTCGCCCTTGACGGTGCCGATCACCACCTTGCCGATCGGCGGGGCGCCGGTCTCGGCGAGCAGCGGGCGCAGCACCTCCATGCCGCCCTTCATGGCGTTGGCGGCGAGCAGCACCTCGGGCACGAACAGCACCCCGTCGCGGAAGTCGATGCCGACGATGCGCATGCCCTCGACCAACGCCTCGTCGAGCACCCGCTGGGCGCTCCAGCCGCGCGCGAGGAGGATGTCGGTGCCCTCGACGACCTCGTCAGCGAGGCCGTCGTAGAGGTCCTCGTGCATCTGCGCGACGAGGTCCTCGTCGCTCAGAGACGCGAGGTCGAGGTCCTCGTCGCCAGCCGGGCCGATGTCGGGTTCGGGCTGATCCTGTGCCATCGCCGCGTCTCCACGGTCGGGGAGCGATGTGGACCGGGACCCGCCGGTCCACCGCGCTCGTTGACGTCGCCTGGCTCGCTCCGGTCGTGGAGCACCACCGATCGCCTTTGTCAAAGGCTAGACGTCCGCAGCGATACGGTCTAATACTCGTTGAGCATCGACTGATACTCTTGACACATGGAACGGTTGAACGATCTCGAACTGCTCCGCGCGTTCATCGCGGTGGCGGAGGAGCGACACTTCGGACGGGCGGCGCAGCGCCTGCACGTGGCCCAGCCCGTGATCAGCCGGCGGATCCAGCGGCTGGAGCGCACGATGGACGTCGCGCTGCTCGAGCGTACGAGCCGCCACGTCACGCTGACCCCGGCCGGGACCACCTTCCTCGACTCGGCTCGGCAGCTGCTGCACAGCACCGAGCTGGCCGTGCTCGAGGCCCGCCGGGTCGCCGAGGGGGGCGCCGGCCGCCTGACCGTGGGGTTCGTGGACTCGGTCGCCTTCACCCTGCTGCCGCCGGTGCTCCGCGAGCTCGCGGCGCGGGTCCCGGACATCGCGGTCGAGCTGCGGGAGCTCTCCACCGAGGAGCAGCTCTCGGAGCTCGACGTCGACGTGGACATCGCGATCGTGCGCGAGGTCGGTGAGCACGAGCTCGTCTCCGAGGGGCTGCTCGCCCGCCACCTGCTGCGGGAACGCCTGCTCGTGGCGGTCGCCGCGGACCATCCCCTGGCGGCGCGCTCGGAGGTCGCCCTCGCCGACCTGGCCGATGACGACTTCGTCATGTTCCCACGCCCACAGGTCCCCCGGCTCCACGACCATCTGCTGGCCATCTGCGAAGGTGCCGGGTTCCGCCCCGCCATCACGGCCCATGCGTCGCAGTACCCGACGATGCTCGCGATGGTGTCCGTGGGACGCGGGGTCGCGCTCGTGCCCGCATGCGTGCAGGCGGTGCGCCCGCACGACGTCCGGATGATCGCGGTGACCGACGAGGCGGCCACGAGCGACCTGCTCCTCGCCTGGCGCGGACCCGGCACCCCGGCCCTGGAGACCTTCGTCGAGGCCGCCGAAGCGGTCGCCGCGACGACGTCGTGACCTACCGGTGGCACCCCACCGGTAGCGTTGGCGAGGATCGGGCAGCGACCCAACGGATCACCCGATCCCGACCGAGCACCCGATCCTGGGGGATCCAGCAGCAGCGGCAGCGAGCGCGGCGAGGAGGAGCACGGTGGGCGAGCAGCGCAAGGGACCTGCGGTCCCGGACGGACCGGCCAACCCGGAGGGCGAGGAGATCGCCCTGCAGGTCATGGCCGTCGCCGGTGGGGCCGGTGCCGTCGTCGCCCTCCCGCTGCTCACCGCCGCCATCAACGACCAGGCGCCGGTCCAGGTGATCGCCTTGGCCTTCGCCTTCCCGCTGGCCCTGGTCGCGGTCGGTCGCCTGCGCCAGCAGCGACACTGGCAGATCGCCGCCGGGGTCATCGCGGCCGTCGTCGCGGTGCTGCTGGCGATCAGCACGCCGGTCACGGCGTTCGGTGCGGTGCTCCTCCTGGCGGTCGGGGCACCGATGTCGCTGGTCCTCGTCGGCCGGTACCTGCTCGATCACGACCGCGTCGCCGCGGGAGCGTGGCTGGGCTGCGCCACGATCGCGCTGATCGCGGGCTTCCTCGCCGTCGCCAACGAGGTCCCCGGCACCGCGGGCGGCATCCTGCTGGTGGTGCTCGTCGGGTGCGCCGTCGCGATGCAACGGTTGCGCGCCGCGGTGCGCGGGGGTTCGCGTCCGGGCTGAACGCCCCCGGATCCCGTCACCCGCGAGGGTCGTCGCCGGTGCGCACCCGACGATGCGCCCCGAGCCCGGGCGTTGAGCGCATGAGCGGTCCGTTGAGCGCACGAATCCCGTCCTACGACCACCGTCTACCGCGATGCTCCTGGCACGCGACAACCGTGTCTGCAAGGGTGGCCGCTGCGTCAGCCGACCAACCAGATGCGCGTGGGGTCGTCGCCAGCCGTCAAGGGTCACCCTGAGGAGAGCGGGGTGCGCGGCAGGGGACACGTCCGCGCCACGAGAGGGAGATGCTGTCGATGTCAACGCTCGAGAGAGTGAAGGGCCACATCCATCCGGTGGTGTTCCCGGTGTCCGCCGGGGTGATCATCCTGTTCGTGATCTACGGCGCCGCCTTCAGCGACAACGCCGAACAGGTGCTGGGCGCGGTCAGGGACTGGATCACCGCGAACCTCGGCTGGTTCATGATCTTCACGATCGCGTTCCTGGTGGTGTTCTGCCTGTGGCTCGCGATCGGCAAGTCCGGGAGCATCAGGCTCGGTCCCGATGACGCGAAGCCGGACTTCAGCTACCTGACCTGGTTCGCCATGCTCTTCAGCGCCGGCATGGGGATCGGCCTGATCTTCTGGGGTGTCGCCGAACCCGCCATGCACTTCGCCGAGGGACCACAGTTGGATTCGGCGGAGGAGACGGCACGTGAGGCGATGCTGCTGACCTTCCACCACTGGGGGTTGGGCGCCTGGTCGGTCTACGCCGTGCTCGGGCTCTCGCTCGCCTACTTCGGGTTCCGCCACAACCTGCCGATGACGGTCCGCTCGGCGCTGTACCCGCTGATCGGCAACCGGGTCCAGGGCTGGCCCGGCAACCTCGTCGACATCCTGGCCATCTTCGGCACCATGTTCGGCATCGCGACCTCACTCGGACTCGGCGTCGCACAGATCGCGGCCGGACTCGGCCGGGTGTTCGACATACCGGGTGGCACGCCCACGCAGATCGCCCTCATCGCCATCATCACCCTCATCGCGACGATCTCGGTGGTGACCGGTATCGACAAGGGCATCCGACGCCTGTCCGAGATCAACATCAACCTCGCTGGGTTGTTGCTGCTGTTCGTGATCATCACCGGACCCACGCTGTTCCTGCTGACCTCGTACTTCGAGAACATCGGCAACTACATCACGGGCTTCTTCGACGTGCTGTTCTGGGGTGGCGTCTACGACAACCCGGAGGTCTGGACCGCCGAGACCCAGGGTGGCTGGTACGGCGACGCGGAGGGCTGGCTCAGCGGCTGGACGATCTTCTACTGGGCGTGGTGGATCTCCTGGGCACCCTTCGTCGGGATGTTCATCGCCCGCATCTCCCGTGGCCGCACGATCCGGGAGTTCATCCTGGGCGTGCTGTTCGTCCCGACCGCGGTGTCGTTCCTGTGGTTCACCGTGATGGGCAACACCGCTCTGCACCTGACGATGACGGGCACCGCGGACATCGTGGGACCCACGGTCGAGGAGGGGACCGGCGACAGCGCGATGTTCTTCATGCTGGAGGCCCTGCCGCTCTCGACCTTGACCTCCATCGTGACGATCCTGGTCGTGACGCTGTTCTTCGTCACGTCGTCGGACTCGGGGTCGTTCGTGATCGACATGATCGCGTCCGGCGGGGATCTCGATCCACCGAAGTCGATGCGCGTCTTCTGGGCTGTCTCGGAGGGTGTCGTCGCCGCGGTGCTGCTCGCCGCAGGAGGCCTCGCCGCGCTCCAAGCAGGAGCGATCGCCACGGGCTTGCCCTTCGCGATCGTGCTCCTGATCGTCGCCTTCGGTGTCGCCAGAGGTCTCAACGTCGAGGCCCGTGGCGGTGTCGTGGTCCGGCCTGAACATCAACTGGTCCAGGACCCCACCGGAGGGATGTCCCAGGAAGCGCGTTCAGAGGACTGATCCGATCTCAAGCGGAGGAAGGCGAGAAGATGGCAAGGATCCTGGTCGGGGTCGACACCTCACCGGAGTCGGTCGAGGCGCTTCGCCGCGCCGTCGAGGAGGCGAAGCGGCGCGACGCCACGTTGGAGGTGGCCTACGTGTTCCCACCACCGGAGCAGGTCACCGCGTGGCCCGTGCTCCCGGAGAAGGGCGCGGACAAGGCGCCGAACCTCGAGAAGCTACGCGCCGAAGCTGACGAGAAGCTCGGCCAGTGGCTGGAGGAGTCGGACGTCGACCTCTCCGGCGCCGACGTCGAGCGCAACGTGATCGCGGACCGCAAGACGGCCTCGGCGCTGATCGAGCGCTCCAAGGACGCCGACCTGGTCGTGGTCGGCTCCCGCGGGCGCGGCGGGTTCGCCGGGCTGCGGCTCGGATCGGTGAGCGAGCAGGTGACACGCCACGCGCGCTGTCCCGTGCTCGTGATCCGCAAGTCGACGAAGGACTGAGGCGCGGCCAAGCAAGGGAGCGCCGGCCGCCGCGAGGTGGCCGGCGCTCCTGCCTGTGCCCTGCGTGTGCTCCGAGTTGCGTGCTCCGAGGGGGGTCGGAGCAAGGCGTGATCCTGGGGACCCCGTCGCGGGACCGTGGCCAGCCCGTACCGTGATCGGGAGACGCCGCTCCGCGAAGGGGTGGGCATGGGCTCGACCGAGGCCACGGTGCGGTTCTTGTCGGCTCGCCGACGGATCACAGGTGGCGTGCGCCAGTGTCGGCGAGGGATCGCCGCTGGTGATGCCGCCCGGGTGGCTGTGCCACCTGGACGAGAACCGGGTGCACCCGGCGGCGGCGAGCGTACGCGAGAGCCTGGAGGTGATCGTGCTCGAACGGCAGCAACACTTCTCCGACCGGGTCCGCGGCGAGGACCTGCACCCGTGAGGCGTCGCCGGATACGACGACCCCCGGATCGGCCGAGGGCGCGCGCTGGCGCTGCGCGACGTCCACAACATCAGCGGAGCGCTGCTCGACAGCAGGACGCGGGATGCCAACTTCGCCGCGTACTCCGCAAGCGCCAGGCCGACGATCCGCGCCTGTCGGCCGTGCCGAGGGCCATCTCCACCGGCCCGGACGGGTTCGACCCACGGGTGTTGACCGAGACCTTCCGCCGTCGCTACCTCGGCCTCGAGCCCTGAGGGTGCCACCACGGGATGTCCGTGCCGCGGCATCGGATCGTGGATCGGGCCGCGGCGCACGGACCTCGCGGACCCGACGGCCCGACCTCGAGAGCCCCTCACCTCGAGCCCCCGATCCGAGAACCTGAAGTCCCCCTTGCGCGCGCACTGATATATCAGTAGGGTCCGTCGTGGGAGTCACGGACGGAGCGGGTGTGGCAGGCGGCGGACTGGCGGATCTGGCGGTGCTCGTTCCCGAGCATGCCGTCACCGACCAGCTCAGCCAGCAGGCCTACTACCTGCTCCGCGACCGCATCGTGACCCTCGGCCTCACCCCCGGGACCCTCGTCAACGAGCGGGAGCTCGCCGAGGAGTTCGGGCTCGGTCGCACCCCGATCCGCGATGCGTTGCGCCGGTTGGCCGACGACGGGCTCGTCGAGGTCTACCCCCGGCGCGGCATCTACGTCGGTCCGATCGACGTCGGCGACCTCGGCGCCATCTCCGAGATCCGCGTCGAGCTCGAGGGGTTCGTGTCCCGGCTCGCCGCCGAACGCCGTCAGGACGTCGATCGTGCCGACATCGAGGCCCTGCTCGACGAACTGGACGCAGCCGCCGGCGTCGCGGACGAACGGCGACTGATCCACCTCGACCAGCGCATCCACCGTCTGATCTACCGCTTGGCCCGCAACCCCTTCCTCGAGGCTGCCCTCGACCGCTACTACGTCCTCGCCCTGCGGCTGTGGTTCCTCGCCTTGGAACGCATGCACCGGCTCGAGGACGCCGTCGACGAGCATCGTCAGCTCCTCGACGCCATCAGCACCGGCGACGGTGCCACCGCGGAGCGCATCGCCCGCGACCACGTCGCCGACTTCGAACGGTCGATCCGCGCGTTGCTGTGATCGACCCCGCGGCCGGTGACGTCCGGCCCAAGGTCCGTGTGAGGGAGACCCAGCATGAGCGAACTACCTGACCGCGCCCACGTCGTCGTCATCGGCGCAGGCATCGTCGGTAACTGCATCGTCGGCCACCTCGCCGACAAGGGCTGGAAGGAGATCGTCCTCGTCGACAAGGGCCCGTTGCCGGACCCGGGGGGCTCCACCGGCCACGCGTCCAACTTCATCTTCCCTGTGGACCACGGCAAGGAGATCGCCCAGCTCACCCTCGACTCCCAGCGTCAGTACGAGGACATGGGGGTCCAGGTCAGCCCCGGAGGCATCGAGGTGGCGCGCACCCACGAGCGCATGGAGGAGCTGCGGCGCCGGATGGCCTCCTCGAAGGCCTGGGGGGTCGAGTCCGAGCTGATCTCCAACGAGCGCATCAAGCAACTGGTGCCCTTCGTGAACACCGACATCCTGCACGGTGGGTTCTGGACCCCCTCGGTGTCGGTGGTCGACTCCCTGCAGGCCGGCACGATCATGCGCCAGCGAGGGCTCGACGCGGGGGCCCTGACCGTCTCCGCCAACACCGAGGTCACCGACATCGAGGTGGCTAACGGCCGGGTCAGTGCCGTGGTGACCGACCGCGGTCGCATCGCGTGCGAGTACGTCGTGATCGCCTGCGGCGTGTGGGCCCCGCGCCTCGCCGCCATGGCCGGCGCGACGATCCCGCTGACCCCGGCGGTGCACCAGATGATCGACGTCGGCCCGATCCCGGAGCTCGAGGCGACGCGCCAGGAGATCGCGTTCCCGATCGTGCGCGACATGGACACCAACATGTACGAGCGCCAGAACGGCGGCGACATGGAGGTGGGCTCCTACGCGCACCGGCCGATCCTGCACGACCCCGACGACATCCCCTCGATCGAGGAAGCACAGCTCTCCCCCACCCAGCTCCCGCTGAGCCAGGAGGACTTCGATCCGCAGATGGAGGACGCCCTCGAGCTGATGCCCGAGCTGCTCGACACCCCCGGCGCGGGCGTGAAGCACGGCATCGACGGCCTGCTGTCCCTGACACCGGACGGTGGCCCGATCCTCGGTGAGACCTTGGAGGTCAAGGGGCTGTGGTCGGCGAACGCGGTGTGGATCAAGGAGGGCCCCGGCGTCGGCAGGATGATCGCCGAGTGGATGACCGACGGGGAGCCGGAGATCGATCCCCACGGTGCCGACATCGCCCGCTTCACCCCGCACCAGCGGACCTGGAAGCACATCCGGGCCCGTGCCAACGAGGGCTTCAACAAGACCTACGGCATCGTGCACCCGCGCGAGCAGTGGGAGTCCGAGCGTGGCGTGCGGCGTTCGTCGTTCCACCCGCGGACCGAGGCCCTCGGCGCCGTCTACTTCGAGGCAGGCGGCTGGGAGCGGCCACAGTGGTACGAGAGCAACGCTCCCCTCGTCGAGGAGTTCGGGGTCGAGGACCGCGAGCACGAGTGGGACCGTCGCTGGTGGTCGCCGATCATCAACGCCGAGCACCTCGCCATGCGTGACCGCGCCGCGATCATCGACCTGACGGCCTTCTCGATCTACGACGTGACCGGCCCCGGCGCCTGCGACTACCTGCAGCGCATGGTCGTCGCCAACGTGGACCGGCCGGTCGGGCGGATGATGTACACCCCGGTGCTCACCCACAACGGTGGCTTCCGCAGCGACCTGACCGTGGTCCGCCTGGCCTGGGATCGGTACCGGATCATCACCGGCGGGGCGGACTGGGGCCGCGACCTCAAGTGGTTCACCGACCACCTCCCCGAGGACGGCTCGGCGCACCTCGCCGACGTCACCAACGCCTGGTGCACCGCCGGCGTCTGGGGGCCACGGGCCCGCGACATCATGCGGTCGGTCACCGACCACGACCTCTCCGACGAGGCCTTCCCCTTCGGCTCCGCGCAGCAGGTGGAGATCGCCGGGGTGCCGACCATGATGGCGCGGATCTCCTACGTCGGTGACCTCGGCTGGGAGATCCACGCGCCGATGGAGAGCGGCGTCGCCCTCTGGGACGCCCTCTGGGAGGCGGGGCAACCCCACGGGATGGTCGCGGCGGGCGGTGGCGTCTACGGCACCACGGGCCGCATCGAGAAGGGCTACCGCCTCATGGGGGCCGAGCTCGAGAGCGAGTACAACCCCGTCGAGGCCGGGCTGGCCTTCCCGAAGGTCAAGGCCGCCGACTTCAACGGCAAGGCGGCCTACCTCGAGGCCCGGGAGTCGGAACCGATCGCGAGGATGTGTTCGCTGACCGTGGAGGACCACACGTCGGCGTCGGGCACGAAGCGCTTCATGAACGGTGGCGAACCGATCCTCACCAGGGACGGCGAGCGCATCGAGGACGCCCATGGCCGCCCGTCGTTCGTCACCACCGCGGGCAGCGGCCCGTCGGTCGGCAAGCACATCCTGCTGGCCTACCTGCCGGCAGAGCATGCGGTCGAGGGCAACGAGTTGCTCGTCGAGTACATGGACGAGCACTACCCCGTGGTCGTGCGATCCAACACACGCAACGGCGTCTTCGACCCCGACGACACCCGCATGAAGGGCTGACCATGCCACTCAACATCCTGGTGTGCGTCAAACGGGTGCCCTCACCCGGAGCACGCATCGTCCTGACCGAGGACGCGCAGCGGATCGATACGAAGCACCTCGGCTTCACGGTGAGCCCCCACGAGGAGTGCGCCGTGGAGGAGGCCGTCCAGCAGGTGAGTGAGCACGGCGGCGAGGCCACCGTGCTCACCCTCGGTCCCGAGGTGGCCGAGGAACAGCTGCGTACCGCGATCTCGATGGGCATCAACCACGGCGTGCTCGTCGAGACCGAGGACGAGGAGTGGGATGCGATCGCGACCGCCTCGGCGCTGGCCGACGCGATCCGCACCCTGGAGTCCGAGAGCGGAGCCTTCGACCTGATCCTCCTCGGCAACGAGTCCGCCGATGCGGGCAACTACCAGGTCGGCATCCGCGTCGCCCATGCCCTCGACCGTCCGGTGGTCAGCGGCATCAAGGACATCGCGGTGAGCGATGGCGGCACCACGATGAAGCGGGCCGTCGACGACGGGTTCGAGGTGCTCGAGCTGCCGCTCCCAGCGGTCGCAGCGGTCAAGGAGGGCATCAACCTCCCCCGCTACCCCGCCATGCGTGGGCGACTCGTCGCCAAGAAGGCGCAGATCCGTCGGATCACCCCGGAGAAGCGTGGCGGTGGCCTGTCCCGGATCAAGCTGCGCCACCCGCAGCAGCAGGAGGCGGAGACGGTGATCCTCGGCCACGGTGCCGAGGCGGCCCCGGAGGTCGTGAGGATCTTCGAGNAAGCGGGGCTGCTGTGATCCCCCACGCGACCTCGGAGAGAGGACTGAGCGGCGCCGGAGGCCCCGTGGTGGGGTTGCAGGGGCCGCAGGCGGCCTCGGAGAGAGGACTGAGCGGCGCCGGAGGCCCCGTGGTGGGGTTGCAGGGGCCGCAGGCGACCTCGGAAGAGGAGACAGACCGATGAGCACCGTGCTGACCCTCATCGAGCTGGACGGCGACGAGGTCGCCAAGCCCAGCAAGGAGACCCTGACCTTCGCGCGAACGCTGGCCGAGGCCCACGGGTGGGGGCTGGATGCGACGGTCGTCGGCCACCCTCCGGAGGCAGCCCAGGCCGATCTGCGCGAGCAGGGCGTGGCGACCGTCCACGCCCTGGCCCACGACCAGCTCGACGCCGATGCGGCGCCAGCCGCGGTCGCCGAGGCGGTCGCGCAGCTGCACGGTCAGCTCGATGCCGGCGCGGTCGTCGGTTCGGGCGAGGACCACGGCGCCGAGGTGATGGCGCACCTGGGGGCCCGGCTGGACCAGCCGCTGGCGGCCAACTGCACCACCATCGCACCCGCGGACGCCGGCGGGTGGGAACTCACCCGCGTGCGGTGGGGCGGGGTCCTGCTCGAGGACGCCCACCTCGACGCTGACGTGGCCTTGCTCACCGCTGCGCCGCACCAGACCGCTGCTGAGCACGCCGCATCCCCAGGGAGGGCGGAGGTCTCCGCCTTCGAGCCGCAGCTCGACGACGCGGTCCACGTCACACGCGTCGCGGAGCGGGCGACCCGAGGGGGTGGCATCAGCCTCGCCACTGCACCGGTGGTCGTCGCCGGCGGTCGCGGCGTCGGCAGCGCCGAGGGGTTCGGCATCCTCGAGGAGCTCGCGCAGCTGCTCGGTGGCGCGGTCGGCTGCTCACGCGTCGCCACGAACAACGGCTGGCGGTCGCACAACGATCAGGTCGGGCAGACCGGGACGCGGGTCGCGCCGGACCTCTACATCGCGTGCGGCATCAGCGGCGCGACCCAGCACTGGGTCGGCTGCATGAGCTCGAAGCGCATCCTGTCGATCAACACCGACCCCGAGGCTCCCATGGTCACGCGCGCCGACTACGCGGTGCTCGGTGACGTGCACGACGTGCTTCCCGCCGTCGTGGAAGCGGTGAAGGCCCGCAAAGGCGTCGGCTGACGCGAGCGCCTGGGCGGTCCACCGCCCGTCGGTCCGCACCGTCCTCGACGGTGCGGACCGACGTCCCCGTGACCGGCCGGTGTCGCCGTAGGGCTCCCCCGATACCGTCGTGCCTCGGCTCCGACGCGAGAGGTTCACGCTCGTGCGCCACCCCATCCGCACCGCTGCTGCGCTCACCGCGGGCGCCACGATGGTCCTGCTGGCGGGCTGCGGCGGCGACGGACTCGGGGGCGTGCTCGGCACCTCGGCGAGCGAGGAACCGGTGGGCACCGCCGCGGAGCGCGAGACCATCTCGCCCGCGGAGGAGCCACCGGAGGGCGCGGCTCCGGGCGGCGGGTCCCCCGTGCCCACGGAGGCTCCAGGACCGGACGACGAGCTACCCGCCGTGGTCACGGAGGCGCCGGTCGACGAACCGGCCGCCCCGGACGAGGAGCCGCCGGACGAGGAGCCGCCGGACGAGGAGCCGCCGGGCGAGGAGCCGCCGGCCGAGGGGCAGCCTGTCGATCAACCGCCGACCGGGGAGGGGACGACCGAGGAGGCAGGGTCCAACGCGGATGAGGCGCCGACCGAGCACGCACCCCTCGCCGCCACCGACCCCGCACGCATCAGCACCATCTCCGACGGGTTCCGTGCCCGCATGGAGTCCACGACGTGGGAACCCGGCTGTCCCGTCGGCATCGACGAGCTCCGCAAGCTCAGCCTGCGCTACGTCGATCTCGACGATGCTGAGCGGGAGGG
>SL_3KL_010_SEDDRAFT_10000481_pt1 | contig 32750 bp, 24 predicted proteins | sample SodLakKL_010_SED_2_FD_10381 | JGI IMG/M metagenome (IMG submission 10381)
TTGAGGACCTTTCGGGGTTCAATGCCGATGTTTCCACGGCTGACCCGAATCACGTCTACCTGAGCATGGCAAGGGATACCGTATGGACTGCTTACGGAGGTGCAAACCACTCAGCCCTGCTGTCACAATTTGGCCGGATACTTTATGATTACAGAGACACCTATTCTGTGAACGTCACCCTTCGCAGAGACGGATCATCCAGATTTGGAGCGTTTAACCGTTACGGGTTCTTTCCCTCAGTGGGCACAACATGGAACATCAGCTATGAGGATTTCTTTCCTGACCTGGGGCCTGTAGACCTCGTAAGACTCAGGGCTTCATGGGGGATCAATGGAAACCAGGAAATTGGTGACTTCCAGTATCTCTCCACCATGGATATGAGCCGTGGCTACATCTTCGGCGGAGGAAGAGCGTTCGGTGCATCGCCATCTTTTTTAGAGAACCCGGATCTGCGCTGGGAAGAGTCCGAGCAAATTGATATCGGGCTTGATCTGGCAGCCTTTGACAACCGGCTTAACGCAGTCTTTGATTATTACATTAAAACCACAAGCGGCCTTTTGGAAAGAATTCCCATACCGGCTCACGTGGGCAATGATCCACCCTTTGCAAATGTCGGAAGTGTCCGGAACAGGGGCGTGGAAATGTCACTGGACTGGCGGCATCAGACCAACAATGTCCGTTACTCAATTGGGGTCAACGGAGCCTATAACCAGAATGAAATGACCAGGATCGGGAACGAAGAAGGCATATTGCCCGGGGCCTCATGGGCTGTTGCCGGTATGGTAACCCGTGCAGAAATCGGCAAACCCATTGGATATTTCTGGGGGTACAAAACTGACGGCATTTTTCAGAACATGGCCGAGGTGTTCCAGCATATCAACCGCCAGGGGCAATTGCTTCAACCCAATGCCAGACCGGGTGACGTCCGCTTTTTGGATGTAAACGGTGACGGTGTGATCAACGCCGACGACAGGACCATGATCGGTAATCCGACCCCTGCCTGGACTTTTGGCATGAATGGCAACATCGAATACAGGCAATTTGACCTTGCCGTATTATTAATTGGCAGCTATGGGAATGATGTCTTCAACGGCATGCAAAGGCCTGACCTCCGTTACACGAACCGTACCACAGATATCCTGAATCGCTGGACTGGTGAGGGCACCTCCAACACAGTTCCCAGGTTCACCTGGATAGACAGGAACAACAACAACAGAATATCTGACCTGTACATTGAAGACGGATCTTTCCTGAGGCTCAAGAATGTCCAGATCGGATATAATTTTCCTCAATCGTTCACCAACAGGATAAACGCCACATCTTTAAGGCTTTATCTCTCAGCTGAAAACCTGTTGACCATTACAGGCTATACCGGAGCTGATCCGGAAATCGGCGCCATGAGCTCCTTCGATATCGGCATCGACCGGGGTGTATATCCGCAATCCAGGACTTTCCGCCTCGGTGTTAATGTTTCTTTCTAACCATAAGAATAAGTAAAAATGAAGAACCTGACAGTCATAAAACCAATTTCGGCACTGATCATATTGCTTATTCTCAGTGCATGCAGTGAAGACTTCCTGGATTTGCACCCACTTGATCAGGAAGCACCCACTTGATCAGGAAGTATCCTCTACCTATTACCATTCTGAAGAGCAAGCGTATCGGGGGCTGGTAGCCATCTATGATGTGCTCACCTATCAGTCTACCCCGGGTGTAGCCTGGGCGCCATTTTTAACAATATCCGATATTTTGTCGGACGATGCATTCGCCGGCGGATCCGACGCCAATGACGGGCTGGAAGAAAACCAGCTGAACAATCATGATATTTTCACAACCAATCCGCTGCCACATTCTATCTGGATCAAAAACTACATCGGGGCTTTCAGGGCGAACCTTTTTCTGGAAAAAATCGGGGAGATTGACGCTTCGGAGGAGTTCAAGCGAAGAACCATTGCAGAGGCAAAATTTCTGCGCGCCTATTTCTACCTGGAGCAGGTCCGTTTCTTTGAGAACATCCCACTGATCACAAAAACCCTGGCCGGTGAAGCCGAATACGAACAGCAGCAAAACACGCCGCAGGAAGTGTACAACCAGATCGCGCTTGACCTTGTGGAAGCCATGGAGGACCTTCCGGAGACAGTTCCGGCGAACGAGGCCGGAAGGGTGACAAAATGGGCGGCCAAGGGCCTTCTGGCCAGAACCTACCTGTTTTATAACGGGGTTTACGGTGGCGATCTGAATGCCGGGGCCACAACCGTAAATCGTTCCTTTGCATTGGAGCAGCTGGAAGACCTGATTGCCAACAGTGGTCATGGCCTTCTGGATGATTATTCACACAATTTCAGCCTTGTGGGTGAGCATGGCATAGAGTCCGTATTTGAAATCTCCCATGGAGATACGCCCCCATGGTGGGACTGGAATTACCCCCGCGGCGGCAACGGGAACCTTGCTGCACAGATGCAGGGCCCGAGGGTAAGTGGGTCCAATAATTGGAACAGGGGATGGAGTTTTGCCCCTGTAAACCATAAACTGGCCACTTTCATGGAAGATGACCCAAGATTTGAGCACACCATTCTTACCCAGGAAGAGCTGGACGGAACTCTATCCATTGGTTACCAGCACACTGGTTATTTTTCAAAAAAATACAGTTCCGACGCTGAACACTGGGGATCTGACGGTCAGTTTGAGTTGAACAGGACCTGCAACTTCCGTGTGATCCGCTTTTCTGATGTACTGCTTATGGCTGCAGAGTTAGGGAGTCCGAATGCCCAGTCATACCTGGACCGGGTAAGGGCCCGTGTGGGGCTGGATCCGGTTCCTGCCACACATGAAAACATCATGAGGGAAAGAAGGCTTGAGCTGTCACTTGAAGGGATCAGGTACTTTGACCTTTTGCGTCAGGGACTGGAAGTTGCTAACCAGGAACTGACACAATCAGGTATCAGGGGCCCGAATTATGAGGGAGATCAGCAACTGTTTGACGTAACATTCAATACGGCCACCAGAGGCTTTCTGCCCATTCCGCAAACAGAGGTGGATCTCTCCGGAGGAAATTTTGTACAGAACAGCGGGTATTGATGTAAAGGCGCGCCGATCGTGCCCCTTACATCTTCCTTCCTTAAATCATTCACCCTGGCCGTGCAATGCACAAAGCCATAAGCAATAATTCATGACGCAAAAAAACTACACAGTACTCATTTCGGTCATTGTGGCACTCGGGGGGTTCCTCATGGGTTTCGACAGTGCGGTGATATCCGGGGCCACCCCTTTTTACAGGGAAACTTTCGGACTCAGGACAGGATCTATGCTGATCGGATTTTCCGTCAGCTCTCTGATCCTGGGAGCCATCGTCGGAAACATCAGTGCCGGAAAAATCGCCGACCACTTTGGGAGGCGCAAAGCACTGATGTTTACCGCTGTCCTTTTCGGGGCCAGTGCCATCAGCACCGCCCTTGCCACAGACATTGTCACTTTCCTGATTGCGCGCATCGTGGGTGGTTTAGGTGTGGGGATCGCCATCCTGGTGGCTCCCATGTACATTGCGGAGATTTCTCCCCGCAGATTGCGAGGCACCCTGGTGACGATCAATCAGCTCAATATCGTACTTGGGATCTCCATTGCCTACTTTTCAAATTACTATTTTCAGCAGACAATTGCCGACGCGGACCTGAAGTGGCGTGTCATGCTGGGCGTGGAAGCCGTTCCGGCCATCATATACTTTGCGCTGTTGTTTCTCGTACCCCGAAGCCCCCGATGGCTCATGCAAAAGGGCTTCAATGATGAAGCCATGCAAGTACTGAAGAAAGTCAATGGCGGGCAGGCGCAGACCGTATACAATGAGATTGACCATAGCCTGAAAGAAGAGATCAACAAAGACAAGGCAAGATGGTCGGATGTGTTTTCATCCAAAATGAAAGTGGTTTTGATCATTGGATTCGGCATTGCATTCTTTCAGCAGATCACCGGGATCAATGCCATTTTTTACTACGCCCCGATGATCTTTGAAATGGCAGGGGGTGGAAAGGATGCCGCTTTTATGCAAGCCGCCATACTTGGTGTTACCAACGTGGTGATGACAGTAGCGGCCATGTTTGTCATCGACAAACTGGGACGAAAACCACTGTTGTATATCGGTGCCACCGGAATATGTATTTCTATGCTGATTGTATCGGTTTCTTTCTTCAACGCGAGGTACACCATTGACGAAAGATCCATGGAGGCCCTGGTGGAGGAAGTAACAGAAATGGAACCACTCCCTGTTCACATGGAAAACATTCATAAACTGGATGAATTGATCGGTGAACCTTTTGATAACGAAACCGCATTTTTCAGCCTGGTAAGGGAAAAAGTAGGGCAAGACACCTACAATGTATTTAAGGAAATCATCCTCAAACATTCGATCAGCATCAACTCTATGTGGGTATTGATCGGCTTGCTCATGTTTGTGGCATCATTTGCCATTTCCATGGGGCCGGTCATGTGGACATTGCTTTCAGAAATTTTCCCGAACAAACTCAGGGGGCTGGCCATTTCCATCATGGGTTTCTGGAACTCCATTGTCAGTTTCTCTGTTGCCACGTTATTCCCTGTTCAACTGGAATATCTCGGATCAGATAAAACTTACCTGATCTACGCCATTTTCGGCTTTCTCACCCTTCTCTTTGTCTGGCGCTTTATTCCGGAAACAAAAGGGAAATCACTGGAAGAACTCGAAGAACAACTCATTAAATAGAAAAAGTATGAAATTCCTGAAGATCACACCGATCATATCGCTGACCATCCTCTTGTTTGCCTGCAACAGCGCAACAGATCAGACCGGAAAATACCTTGCAGAAGGCCCCTCCCACGTAGAACTAAGGGAAACCGACGGGAAGTACCGCCTTTACGTCAATGGCGAAGAATTTTTTGTGAATGGTGCCGGATGCGAATTTGGCCCCTGCTATAATGTATCTGATTTCGGAGGCAATTCCATCCGCACCTGGCGCACTGATAATGGGATGCAAACAGGAATGGAGGTGCTGGACGAGGCCTGGGAAAACGGTCTTATGGTCATGATGGGGCTGGATGTGGCCCGTGAACGTCATGGCTTTGACTACGATGACGAAGAGGCAGTTGCAGAACAACTGGAGCGGTTCCGGCAGGAAGTGCTTGAACTGAAAGATCATCCGGCACTCCTTGGCTGGGGAATCGGCAATGAACTCAATCTCCGCTATACCAACAAAAAAGTCTGGGATGCCGTGAATGACATCGCACGCATGATCAAAGAAGTGGATGGCAATCACGTTACCACCACCATGCTGGCAGGGATCGGCAAAGGTGAAGTTGACTATATCAGGGAAAACTGCCCTGACATTGACTTCCTTTCCGTTCAGTTTTACGGTGATGTGGTGAACCTGGAGCAGCGGCTTGCAGATGCCGGCTATGATGGCCCGTACCTGATTACCGAGTGGGGCGCCACCGGCCACTGGGAAGTGGAGCGCACCGAATGGGATATACCCATTGAGCAAACCTCCACAGAAAAGGCTGAAGCAATCAAATACCGTTACGAAAATGTCATCCTTGAAGATTCGGATAATTGCATGGGATCCTATGTCTTCCTGTGGGGTCAGAAACAGGAACGAACGCCTTCCTGGTATGGTCTGTTTACAGAGGCCGGAGAGAAAACGGAGGCCATCAACGTAATGGAGTACATGTGGACAGGAGAATGGCCGGAAAACATGGCACCCAGGATGCATGAATTTGTCATTGAAGACATGGGGGGCCGTTATGACAATGTATATCTCGACAAAAACGGGGAATACACGGCCATGTTTGAGGTGGAACATGAAGATTTTGAGAACCTCCATGTGCGCGCGGAGATCATGCCGGAGCCCAGGGAACTCAGTGATGGCGGAGACTATGAACCCAGGCCGGAAACCATTGAAGGACTGATTCTTTCAGCAGGGCTGCAGGAGATCGCTTTCAGGGCACCGGAAGAAGAAGGGGCATACCGCATTTTTGTGTACGTGACGGATAATCATAACCACGCAGCAACAGCAAATATCCCGTTTTACGTCAGATAATTGCAGCACATTCTTAATAAATCACATAAAGACTTGAATTGGGTAATCTTATGAGGCGAGCACGAATAGTTGCGTTTGTTTTGGTGATTATGTTGGTTGGTGGTTGCGGCCCGGCTGGCCCGGAAGTGTATGACGACATACACTTCCGCCGGGCCGACAGCCTTTTGCAATTGATGAGCCTGGAAGAAAAAGCGGGGCAGATGACCAACATCGGGCTTACTGCACTTACGCAGGGGCCTTTCTGGAATGATTTTGACACCTTATTGCTCGACACAGCCAAAATGCAACATTTGCTGATTGACCAACACGTCGGATCTATTCAAAACAAAGGGATATATCCACCCTCAAAGGAGGAGTGGCACCGCATCATAAAATCTCTGCAGCAATTTGTCCTTGAAAACAGCCATCACAAGATCCCGTTGCTCATTGGCATGGATGGGGTTCACGGAGCCACTTACACGGCCGGATCAACCATTTTTCCCCACCAGATTGCACTCGCGGCCAGCTGGAACCCTGAGCTGGCAAGAATTACCGGTGAAGTCACCGCCTACGAAATGCGGGCTTCTTCGCAGCCATGGAACTATTCCCCCACCCTGGATGTAAGCATGCAGCCACTCTGGGGAAGAATGGCCGAAACCTTCGGGGAAGACACCTACATGCACAAAGTAATGGGGCGGGCTTTCATTGAAGGGCAACAGGGAGAATCACTGTCAGACACCACAAGGGTAGCCGTTTGCCCGAAACATTTTGTAGGATACGGGACCCCATTCAGCGGCAAAGACCGATCACCTGCTTATATTCCGGAACATTACCTCAGGCAATATTATATTGAACCATTCCGGGCTGCCATTGAACAGGGGGCTGTTACAATCATGCTCAATTCCGGTTCAGTGAACGGAGTTCCCGGACATGCAGATACCTATCTTGTAAATGAAGTACTCAAGGACGAACTTGGCTTTAAAGGCTTTGTCCTTTCAGACTGGGAAGATGTCGGACGCCTCGCAAGCATGCACAACGTAGCCCATGACAGCAAGGAAGCAGCAAAAATAGCTGTGATGGCCGGGGTTGACATGAGCATGGTTCCATACGATGCAAGTTTTGCAAGGCATATCATCGAACTTGTCAATGAGGGTGAAATACCCATGAGCCGGATTGATGATGCGGTAAGAAGAATCCTTTATGTAAAATTCAAGCTGGGATTGTTTGAACAAGCATGGAACGACCCGGCCGGTTATACCAGATTTGGCTCGGAAGAGTTTGCCAATGAAAGCTATAAAGCGGCCCTGGAAGCAATCACATTGCTGAAAAATGAAAACGAACTGCTCCCCATCGAAAACAAGCACACTAAATTCCTGATTACAGGCCCCGGCTCCGATGCCCTCACTGCCCTCAACGGCCCGTGGAGCAGAACATGGGCCGGTGATGATCCGACCTATGACGATCCTGATAAGAAAACCATTCTTGAAGCAATGCAGGATATATATGGAGCCGGCAATATCATCCATACCCCCGGCACTGCCTATGAGGGAGAAGTGGAAAGCCGGGATCACCTGTTGTCAAAGGCTGCAAATGTGGATGTCATTATGGTTTGCCTGGGAGAACGACCTGCCACCGAAAAACCCTCGGACATTGACGAATTGGACCTTCCCGCCAATCAGCTCGAGTTGATTAAACGATTGCACCAAAGCGGGAAACCGATCATCCTTGTTACGCTGCAGGGTCGTCCGCGAATCATCCGTGAAATTGAACCCCTGGCCGATGCGATTTTTCATGCCTACTGGCCTGGGCATGAAGGGGGCCGGGCACTGGCCACACTCATTCAGGGGAAAGACAATCCCAGTGGTAAACTGCCCTATACCTGGCCACGTTACAGCGGTACCTTACATACATATCAGCATAAAGGAAGTGACAAGCTGGATGGTGAATTCGGAGACGGAGGATTCAACCCCCAATGGGAGTTCGGACACGGGCTGAGTTACACGAATTTCACCTATAACGGGCTCACCCTCTCCGCAGACACCATTCATACCGGCGAGACCCTTCAGGTTCGCATCAATCTGCGGAATACAGGCCCCTACAACGGTAAAGAAGTGATTCAGGTTTACCTCCGCGATCTTGTTGCTTCGATCACCCCGGACGACCGCAAACTGGTCGCTTTTGAAAAAGTTCATCTTGCAGCCTGGGAAACAACCACCCTTGAATTTCTCATCCAATATGATGATTTAAAATTCGTGGACCTCAACAATCAGTGGGTTGCTGAAAGAGGGGAGTTTGAGGTGCTTGTGGGGGGGAACCCGACAAGTTTAAACAAAACCAGTTTCTTTTATACCGGAGAAAGCCCCTGAAGACAGCTCATCTGCCGCAGCCCTTTATCTTTATTTATCAATAAATGGAAATTGAAGCCCAATGCCACAACTTCCTGCTTACATTAACAATCAACCTCTCTTTCTGCCGGAGGGCGATATAAATGGCCACCTGACAGAGATCAACGGAGAGTCCTTCTACTGTATTGAGCATTATAACCTCATGGCCCCTTTCCTCATGAGCATTGTGAGCAGCGGTGACCTGTGGCTTTACCTGTCCAGCAATGGAGGACTTACCGCTGGCCGACAGAACTTTGACAACGCCCTTTTTCCGTACAATACTGATGACAAGATCCATGAGGCGCACATGACAACCGGCCCGTTTACCCTGATCCGGGTTAACGAGGCCAATCGCAAATTAATCTGGGAACCATTCTCAGTTAAAAACGCCGGGTTGTACCACATTCAACGAAACCTCTATAAAAATGTACCGGGCAATAAAGTGGTCTTTGAGGAAATCAATCACACCCTTGAACTTTCTTTCAGTTATGCGTGGAGGAGCAGCGATGAGTTCGGATGGATCAGGCAACCGGTATTGAAGAACCTTTCAGACCAGCCCAGAGAACTGGAGGTTTTCGACGGACTTCTGAACATCCTTCCCTGGGGAATTACCCGCCAGACCCAAAGCATGATGAGCACATTGATGGATGCCTACAAGATCTGTGAATATTTACCGGAAAAAGGAATGGCCCTGTATTACATGTCGTCCATCCCTGTTGACCGTGCCGAACCCAGCGAAGCGCTCAGATCCAATGTGGTCTGGAGTGCAGGTATCGCCCCAGAATCTGTCATGCTGAGCCACGGTCAGCTGGATCAGATACGCAGTGGTGCCGGGGTAAATATGGAACAAAAGATTTACGGAGAAAAAACCGCCTTTATCATCAATGCCTCCGTTGAACTAGAGGCAAAAGACCACGTCCAATGGTCAATCATTGCTGATGTGGCGAAAGACAGCTCCGCCATATTGTCGCTGATGAACCGGATCGGGAGAAGCAAGGATCCGGGATTGCTCATTGAAGAAAGTGCAGCAAAGGACAACGAAAAACTTGCCGCCATGGTTGCCCGTGCAGACGGGAAGCAGCAAACCGGTGACCCGCTGAGCGATCGGCGGCACTTTGCCAACACCATGTTCAATATCATGCGCGGCGGCATCTTTGCTGACAATTACCGGATTAATATCAGTGATTTTCTTGACCATTTACACAAGAGCAATCCGGCCATCCGGGAGAAATACAACAAAGACTTAAAAAACCTCAAGATAATCAAAGACCTTGATGGTCTCTATAACTACGCACATAATTCCGGAGACAACCACCTGCTGCGCCTTGCAAAAGAATACCTCCCGCTGAGTTTCAGCCGGCGCCACGGGGACCCCAGCCGGCCCTGGAACTATTTTGACATCCGCGTAAAGAACCCCGATGGCACCCCTTCACTTAACTACCAGGGCAATTGGCGGGATATTTTTCAGAACTGGGAAGCCCTGGGATTTTCCTACCCCGCTTATCTGCCGGGAATGATCACTCGGTTCTTAAACGCATCTACTGCTGACGGATACAACCCTTACCGGATCACACGTGACGGGTTCGACTGGGAAGTACCTGAACCGGACAACCCCTGGGCCAGCATCGGATACTGGGGCGATCACCAGGTGGCCTACCTCCTGCGGCTGATGGAGATGCAGGAAAAATTTTTTCCGGGCAAACTGGCTGAGGGACTCAATGACCGTCACTATGTCTTTGCCAGCGTACCTTACCGTATTCGCCCTTACGCGGAAATATGCAAAGACCCTCAGGATACCATCATCTTTGACAGTGCCCTTCATCACCACCTTTTAAAAAGAAGTGAAGAAGAAGGCAACGACGGCAAACTAATGCATCAGGAAAACGGGGAGCTGCAACAAGCCTGTTTCCTGGAGAAAATTCAGGTGAGTTTGTTGACCAAGTTGAGCAATTTTGTACCCGGGGCAGGCATCTGGCTCAACACCCAGCGACCTGAATGGAACGATGCCAACAATGCCCTCGCCGGTTTTGGCACATCCATGGTGAGTCTTTATTACATTCGGAGAATGGTTGATTTTCTGATAAAAATCCTCCGTCAGAGCAAAGAGGGAGCGTTTATCATGTCGAAGGAGGTAGTTGATTTTCACCAGGCGATCTCAGCGGCACTGCATAACAATAAACAGCTATTGGCCCGGGGAATATCCGATGAAACCAGGAAAGAAATTACAGACCAGCTGGGGCAGGCAGGTGAGGCTTACCGTGAAGTGACATATAGCGGGTTTTCGGGCGGAGAAAGCAAACTGGACAAGCCCAGCCTGATGAACTTTTACAGCCTGGTATCGGACTACCTGGATCAGTCCATTGAGCTCAACCGTCGTCCCGACGGACTGTATCATTCGTATAACCTGATGGATATCACCAATAACGGTATCAGCGTCAACCACCTTAACCTGATGCTTGAAGGGCAGGCAGCCATCCTCGGCAGTGGTATCCTTTCCCCTGCCCAGACACTGCAACTCGTTGAAGCCCTTTTTGAGTCGGATTTATGGCGAGAAGACCAGCAAAGCTTCATGTTGTATCCTTTCAGAGATCTCCCCGGGTTTCTGGATAAAAACATCATTCCCGGCAAAAAGGTACAACAGTCTCAGCTCCTCCAACACCTTATGGACGCTGGCAATACCGACATTATTAAACGTGACGAAACAGGAGGTTACCACTTTAACGCATCCCTGAAAAATGCCAACGCATTGAAGGAGGCACTCAGTAGTTTGGCCGGGAAGATCGATCCGGATCTGGTATCCGAAGAAACACCGTTGGTGCTTGAATTATATGAAAGCGTTTTCAAACACAGATTCTTTACCGGTCGTTCCGGATCCTTTTACAAATACGAAGGACTGGGATCCATATATTGGCACATGGTTTCGAAATTGCTGCTGGCCCTCGGTGAGCGGATCATTGATTTCGCCAAAGAGCAGCCGGATGATGCGGGCATTCCCGAACTGAAAGCTTATTACTACCGGATCAAAGAAGGGATTGGCATCCATAAAAAGCCAGAAGATTACGGGGCCTTCCCCACTGATCCGTATTCACACACACCTTTAATGATGGGCGCCCAGCAGCCGGGCATGACCGGCCAGGTTAAAGAAGATTTTCTGAGCCGGTTCAATGAACTCGGACTGATTGTGGATGAGGGAAAAGTCCATTTGTTGCCGGTACTACAGCAAAATGATGACTTTAACGAGAAAGGAGAAGCAAGTTTTGGTTTCTGTGGCAGTGAAATATTACTGAAGCGCAATGCAAAAGGAATAAGCGCGCAGGTGAATCCACCCGCATCATCCCCCATTGCATTCACAGAAAACAAACTCTCCGAAGAAGTTTCCGGCAAGGTTTTCCGCAGGTTATTCTAAAAACCCTTATTCTGGTCTTGCATAATGAACCATTGTTCATTATATTTGCCATGAATTTAATTTCAACCATGGCACCACGCAAATTGCGTCCGCGCAAAATCAGTACCCCCCCCATCGTATCAGGGATGAAACCCTATGGTCCGAACCTGCCCTCCGGTAAACCGGAAGTAATTTTCATGCGCTTTGAAGAGTATGAAGCTTTGCGGCTTTGTGACCACGAGGGGATGAATCACCAGCAGGCCTCGGTTCAAATGGATGTATCGCGTCCCACCTTAACAAGAATCTGCCGGCAGGCCAGGAAAAAAGTAGCCACGGCCCTGGCAGAGGGCAAACAACTGATCATTGAAGGCGGGAAGGTGTATTTTGACAGTGAGTGGCACGCATGCGCGGGTTGCGGGTGTTTTTTCAACCACCCGGATACAACCACTGCAGCAGAAAGCTGTGCCCTTTGCGGCAGCAAAAATATTTCCCGCTGTGAGAACAACCCTGAAGATATTGGTTAGAGTTACCGGATGGTAGTGAGAGTGAGTGTTTAATACAAAACGAACAGGAAAATGGCTGATTTATTTGAAAAAATCCAAATGGATGGGGTAAAACACATTATCGTAGTTGCATCAGGAAAAGGTGGTGTAGGCAAATCCACCGTAGCATCCAACCTGGCGGTTGCCCTCGCAAGAAACGGACATAAAACGGCATTGGTCGATTCTGACATTTTTGGCCCTTCCATTCCCAAAATGTTCGGTGTGGAAAATGAGACTCCCCATGCCACTGAAATAAACGGAAAGCAAATGATCATCCCAATTGAAAAATCCGGCATCAAACTCCTCTCAATCGGGTTTTTTGTGCAGGAAAGGCAGGGACTGATCTGGCGCGGACCAATGGCGGCCAAAACAATGACGCAGTTATTTGAAGACACCCACTGGGGCGAGACCGATTACATGGTCATTGACTTCCCGCCGGGAACCAGCGACATTCAACTGACCACTGCCCAGAAACTCAATATTTCCGGCGCGCTGATCGTTACAACTCCCCAGGGCATTGCCCTCAGCGATGCACGTAAGGCCGCTTCGATGTTCAACACCCAGGGGATTCGCGTTCCCATCACGGGCATAGTGGAAAATATGTCATGGTTTACCCCTGAACCCCATCCGGATGAAAAATATTTTGTTTTTGGCAAAGGAGGAGGACAAACCCTGGCAGAAGAACTGGATGTTCCGCTTCTGGCACAAATTCCCCTGGTAATGGAACTGGGAGAGTCCGCTGAGGAAGGACAAACTATTTTCAGCAGTGAGAACCAGGTGATTCAAAAGGCATTTGAAAATCTGGCAGCAACCATTGAATCAAAACTACCGCTCACTGCAAGTTCTTAACCTGTGGTTACCCGGACTTCATGAATTGTGTTTTGTATCTGACCCTCATTGGGTTTGAACACACCGCCTCTCAGGCAGGAAAGGAAATGTTCCTTATGAGTGCCTGAGCTGGTAAAAAATCCCGCGCTCCTGCTTCACAGACCGGATACGATTTTCGGCTTCCAGGACATCGAGGTATTTGTTGATTTCATTCACATGCAGGCCCAACAATGAGATCAGGTCGTCTACCGTACACGGACGCCTGGCAATGGTCTCCAGGATGGCTGTTTCCTTGTCGATCCGATAAGTCTTGATATTTTTCCTTTTGGCTGCAGGGGCAATGATCTCAGCATTTTCAAGTTTCCATACATCAAGCACATGCTGCAATTCAGTTCTTGTGGCCCCACGAAGGTCTTTTACTGTTCCGGGCCTGTCCAGTGTATTCACCTGGACCCGGTCAGGCTGAATATTCAGGATTGCTTCCCGCAATGCCTTCAACTCCGCTTCATCATCGTTATAACCAGGCAATATCAACACCTCCAGCCAGATTTTGCCGGTATAGCTCTTCCTGAACTCCACCAGCCCCTGAATATATTCATCAATTTTCAGTGAGGGATCCGGTCGGTTTATACGCCTGAACACTTCTTCAGTGGCTGCATCCAGTGAGGGCAGTACCAGGTCGGCCTCCAGCAGGACCTGCCTGACCTCCTGCTGATGAAACAAGGTGCCATTGGTTAATACAGCCACAGGAACCCCGGGTTTATGGGTCTTAATGAATTTCAACACATCCCCCACCCTGTTATTCAACGTAGGTTCACCATACCCCGAAAAAGTGATATAGTCCGGATCCGGGTTGTTTTCAAAATAACTTTTTAATTCATCCGTAACCTTTTCAAACGGGATATACTCATCCCTGACCACTGTCCTGTTGGTGGTTTTCCCCACTTCACAATACACACAGTCAAGTGAACACACTTTATGGGGAACCAGGTCAACACCAAGCGACATCCCCAGCCGCCGCGACGGCACCGGTCCAAAAAGATAGTTATACATTTCAGGTCAGTTTATTGATTTAAATTTTTTTCGATAATAATTGGAATACAGTGTGGCAACCGGATTATGGCCGGTTACCCTGTCTTTCACAATGAACGTTGTCACATCTGCATCCGAATAACGGGTGAATAAAATGTCATGCCCCATACATAACCCCACAATGATATTAAGGTCTGTTTTCAGGTCATTCAGGACCATGGCCTGTCCAATGGAATTACAAATTGCCTCCCGGCGATGTTCAATGATTTTGGTAAGTTTAAAATCATCTTTGCTGATACCCGTAAATTTGCATCCGATTGTATATGTTTCAAATTTCCGGTCCAGGATCTCCTTCAGGTATTTTGCTTCTTCTGAAAGCCCCGTACAATGGGCAATGCCGATACGACTATAGCCCAATTGCCCTGCATAGCCAATAATTTCTTCCAGCCTCGTCCATTCCATGTAATGCGTTCCTTCAATATGGGTGGAAACCTCTAATGGCTTCAGGTTATCAGGGCTGCTGTACTCATTGCGGGTTGGCGCAATATAAGATTCAAAATCATACCCGCGGGAACAGCCTTCACCCTGGTAACAGGCATTTGATTTGCATCCGGCACAATTGGTCATGGAAAATTTTATTTATTCATTGCCAGGACAAAGGTATTAATTCGCACAATAACTCGATTTGGTACCTTTGTGCGCCAAAGAGACGTACGGACACGCATCATCGGTCATTTTTTTACCCCTGAAAATCCCGGTTATGAAAATTATTTTCACAATCCTCATACTGGTTCACGGCCTCATTCATTTGATGGGGTTCATGCAAGCTTTTCAATTCATAGAATTCAAAGAACTGACCATGCAGGTTGCAAAGCCAGCCGGCCTGGTTTGGCTGACAGCATTTTTACTGTTGATTGCCACCGGTGCCCTGTTTGTAACCGGTAGTAAATTTTGGTGGCTGGCGGGAATTGCGGCAGTGGTCGTTTCACAGGTGATTATCATCGCTTTCTGGCAGGATGCAAAATTCGGCACCATCCCAAATATCCTGATTCTGGCGGGATGCATCATCGGTTTTGGATATTTCAGTTTTAACCGGAGCCTTCAGGAAGACATTAATAGCGTTCTTGCGCAAAAGAGCAGGCAGGAGCAAATCCTGGACGAAAATATGATTACCGGGTTGCCTTCACCCGTCCGCAAATGGCTAAGGCAGTCGGGAGCAATTGACACCAACATTCCGGAGATCATTCGAATAGATCAAACCTACCAGTTACAGATGGACCCGGATCAAAAACACTGGCACAATGCGCGTGCTGAGCAATATTTTTCAACGGGAGTCCCTGCATTTGTCTGGAACCTTGAAATGAAAATGCGGGGAGTGATCGATGTCGTGGGCAAGGACCGTTTTCTTGACGGGAAAGGCAGCATGCTCATCAAACTTCTCGCGTTGATCCCGGTGGTACATGAAAAAGACAATCCCAAAATCAATCAGGGGACATTGCAAAGATTTCTCGGAGAGATCGTATGGTTTCCCCATGCGGCTGCCCTCCCTTACATTCAATGGAAAGAGATCGATGACCAAAGTGCCAGGGCAACCCTCAATTATAAAGGAACAACCGGCACAGGAACGTTTTATTTTGACGAAAACGGGGATGTACAAAGGTTCACAGCCATGAGGTATATGGGCAGCGGTGAAGATGCCAGGCTCAGAGAATGGGTGATCGAAGTAAAGGAACACCAAACAATGGCAGGTGTTCGGATTCCTTCCCTGTGCGAAGCCACTTGGCGGATGGATGACCGGGACTGGACATGGGCCATTTTGGAGGTCACCGACCTGGAATATCATTAAACACCATGATCAGCCCCCAGTAAAACCAGCCAACCGGCCACCCCGGGTTATCATAATAAGAATACTCACTGTTCAGGCTGCCAGAATAAAATCAACCCCTTCCCGGAAACCCAGGGCCATAAAATGCTCCCGGATCGCCTGCCCCACGCCACGCCTGGCTATGAAATTGATAAGAAACCAGGGAGCCGGCTCAGTCAGCTCTGAGGTGCGGTAAAACCTCACCTGCCTGTTGGGCCGTTTTTTTACATCGGTAAAGCCATGGATGTCCACACCGAGCTCTTCCAGTAAAGCAGCCCGTTTTCGGCCGATACGGCTGCTTCCGCAAACAATGATTTTTTTCTCTGCCGGCACGTTCCGTTTGATCCACCGGGCAAGGTATTCACATTTTATCCTGTAGAAAGCTTCACGGGAATAGTTTTCGTGGTTCCTGGAAAGCCTTGATTCATGGTCAGTCCATACCAACAGAGGTTCAGGCAACTTGTAAAACCCAACCTGCTGATCCATCCAGCGCAGCCATAACTCATAATCTTCAGGTACATCGCGGGTGGAGTAAAGACCAAAGCGGTCAATCAGCGATTTCCTGAACATCACTGTGGGATGGGCAAGAGGGGCTTCCACAAAGCGTTCCAGCGCATGTTCCTCCGGAGTAATGATATTGTTTTGCCAGTCGACAAATAATTTGTACCCGTAGCTGCCCGCCATGCCAGAATCATAAGTGGTTTGGGAAGAAACCACATCTATGTCAGGATGCGCATCCAAAAAAGCAACCTGTAACTCCAGCCTTCCGGGCAACGACCGGTCATCCGCATCCATACGGGCCACATAATCCGTGTCAGCCAACTGCAATCCTGAATTAAGGGCATATGCAATGCCCTGAACCGACTCCTCCAGCATTTCGATGCGTGAATCGTCAGCCGACCACCGGGTGGCAATCTTCTTACCCTCATCGCTGCCGTTATTGCAGACCAGTAATAGTCTCCAGGCAGAAAAAGATTGCTGCACCATGCTCGCAATGGCCGCATCCAGCTCTTTTCCCACCTTGTAAAAAGGCAGCACAACGGTGACCCTGGCCCTGTTTTTATCCATCACAAATTTCCTGTTTAAAGGCGGCCGATCAGGCTCCTNTCCGGTAATTTGCACAAAAGTAGATGTTTTGCATTACATTTGTGCAGGAAACAACAGCGGTGCAAGAAACAACAGCCGGATCAATAAGCGGGAAATACCATGGAAGAAAAACTGGACAAAAAAAAGATCAGGGATCTGATCCGCAGTAAAATATCCGAGCTTGAAGGAAAGGTAAATGAACTGGAGGAACTCACCAAACCCATTGCTCCCGATGTGGCCATCGGCCGTGTCTCCCGGATGGACGCCATCAACAACAAGAGCGTCAATGAAGCCAGCCTGCGACAAGCCCGGGCTAAACTGCATGGTTTGCAACACGCACTTGATCAGATAGATAAACCCTCATTCGGCAAATGCACCCGCTGTGGCAGCATCATTCCGGTCGGGCGCCTTCTTGTGATGCCCGAAAGCACAAAATGCACACGCTGCTCTTCTTTTTAGCACAACAGCACACCAGACCCAAATTTCCTGCGCATGCGGCCCCTTCCGATTCTTCCTGTCAGTCCCATATGCTCACACCCGTAGCGACCAATCTCCCTGCCAGCGGATCCTGAATACCAGGAAAAACAAGGGTTTCATCCCGGTCAAAAACAGAAGCCAGCTCGTCTTCGTAGACACACTCCGCATTGTAGGTGACCCGGTACCGCGTACAGTTTCCGTCCGAATTAAAGGCAATACAATCAGTAAGTCCCACATCAAAGAATCTGGCTCCTGCAAACCCCCATGAAACACACCTCTCATTGGCCAGTTCCCGGGCAGCTTCCCACTGAACTTCAGGTTTTTCAAGAATGCCGTAGGTGTACACCATGGTAAGCTTTCCGTCATTTCTGTTCCCGTCAGCTATCTGGAGGTATTTGGGGGTAGTACAACCGACAAAGAACAAAAAGCCTAATCCAAAGAACAATACCGTTTTCATGATTGAGAATTATTTTGGTGAAACTTATGTTGCTATGTATGTCTTAATAAATATAAAACCAAACTATTTTTATAATTTTTTAACAAAAACCATTCCACAAGCCCCAAAAAATTCAGGAAAAGTAAAGTTTCAAATGAAACAAATGCAGGTTGAGCTCGTCGATGAAGAGAACGGCCATTATTCTTAAATTTCCCGGTTCAGGGAGACTTTTAATTGAACCAAACAGTTTCTGAGGATGTTTCTTAAAGTGATGAGTGCTAAGTTTATGCTTCCCCGGTTAATCATTGCTATGCTCCTGCTGGTCTCTCCGCGGCTTCAGGCAGGCACTCCTCTGTATTCCCGGGCACAACATGAAGTCTGCAACGACACCCTGCTTTCTGTGACTCACCCCTCAGACACCATCAAAGCTGACACACTGCTTATTGAACTGGAGGAAACAGTGGTGACGGCATTCAACCGCACACAAAAACTCCTGGAGGTTCCCGGTTCCATAACCTCATTGGGAAGAACCCTTATTGAAAGGGACAAACCCGCCTTCAATATATTGCCTTTGCTGGATCATGCACCGGGTGTATTCGCACACCAGGGCGCCACCAACACCAACAGGGTCACCATCAGGGGAATAGGAGCCAGGGTGCCTTATGCTACCGGAAAAATAAGGGGCTATTTCAACAACATTCCGTTGACCAATACTTCGGGAGTCACCTTTATACAGGATATTGATCCGGCAGTCATACAAAGTATGGAAGTGATCAAAGGACCAGCAACCAGTGTTTACGGGGCAGGCCTGGGTGGCACCATTGCGATCAGGGCCAGGCAGCCACAGGCCAGACAAAACGGCATCAGCAATACTTTCCGGGCCGGGGCATTCGGATTACTCAGAAATAGTGTAACAGCAGACCTTTCCGGTTCCAATGCGGCAACCAGCCTGGTCTACTCCCATACGCAAAGCGACGGATATCGTGAAAACAATCAGTTTCAGCGCGATGCCATTACTTCTGTATCACAGCTTCTGCCAGGAGATGACACCCATTTAACCTTACTCCTGGCCTATGTGAACCTCAAATCCCACATTCCCAGTTCCATTGACAGTTTAACCTATATGGATTCCCCCCGATCAGCGGCGGAGAACTGGCTCAAGACAGAAGGTTATGAAGATTCACAGCGTTTGCTCGGAGGCATCACCGCTTCCCGGCAGTTTCGTGAAACGCTGTCGGCAGACATCAGCCTGTTTGGCATCTGGCATGATGAAAAAGAAATGCGTCCTTTTGACGTGTTTTACGAAGAAAGACACACGGCCGGAAGCAGGTTCAATGTCCGCCGTCACCATAATGCCGCAAAGGCAGAATTTGAGTTTTCAGGAGGCGGTGAGTTGTTTTTTGAAGACTACCGTTACAGCAACCATGAGAACATCGGTGGTGAAGGGATACAGGGCGGCCAGCTGAGCGATAACCGGGAAAAGGTAATCACGGTCAACCTCTTCGTCCAGGCAGATGCGGGGCTGGGTCAATGGAATTTGTCTTCGGGAGTTAACCTGAATTACTCCACGATCGATTACAGGGATCGTTTTCACACAGGTCAGCAAAACAGGTCAGGTCGCTATAACTATGGCGTCATCTTTTCACCCCGCGTCAGTGCCGCTTACAAATACCATAGCAACCACACAGCTTTCGCTACCATCAGCCACGGCTTCTCTCCCCCTTCCCTCTCCGAAACACTTACCCCGGGGGGTGAGATCAACCCGGACATCCTCCCGGAAAAAAGCTGGAACCTGGAAATGGGTTTAAGGGGACAGACAGAAGATCACCGTCTGTATTATGATTTCAGCCTCTACCACATGCAGGTACGTGACCTTTTGGTGGCAGAAAGGGTTGGGGAGGATGCATGGGTGGGCAAAAATGCCGGGGAATCACTTCACAGGGGGCTGGAAGCAGAACTCCAGTGGATTATCCTGGATTATCGGCGAAACAATGATCAACTGCCGGAAAAACTATCCCTGCGCGCAAATTATGCATATAACCACTTTTATTTCACCGACTTTACCGATATGGATGAAGACTATTCAGGAAACCGCCTCCCCGGTGTACCGCGGCAAGTGTTTTATGCCAGTCTACACAATGAATGGTCAGCCGGACTTTATGCCACAGCAGGATGGCGTTTTGTGGGTCCAATGGCCATGAATGACGCCAACAGCCGGTTTACTTCATCCTATGGATTACTTGATCTCTCCCTGGGATATCAGCGTGATATTTCTCCTCAGTGGGAAGCCGACCTTTATATTCGCGCCAATAACCTCCTGGACCGGCATTATCCGTCCATGATCCTGGTCAATGCCCCCTCATTTGGCGGACCTCCGCGTTATTATTACCCCGGGCTGCCCATGCACTTTAACATGGGAATATCTATATCTTTTAAAGAAACAACCCGATCATTTTGATATATTTGCTTAAACAAAAAAGCAAATCATCATGGGGCAGTTCGAAACGCTTGATTATATCATCTTTGCCGTATATGGCATGGTTATTTTGTCTGTGGGACTGTGGGTTTCAAGAACCAAAAAAGGACAGAAAAAAACCACCACCGACTATTTCCTGGCCAGCAAAAACCTGCCATGGTGGGCCATTGGCGCTTCACTCATCGCAGCCAACATTTCGGCCGAACAATTTCTCGGAATGTCGGGATCCGGATTTGCCATCGGGCTGGCCATTGCTTCCTATGAATGGATGGCCGCACTGACGCTGATCGTAGTGGCCAAATTTCTGCTGCCCATATTTATCAAACAAGGCTTGTTTACCATCCCCCAATTCATTGAGCAACGGTTCAACACAAACCTGAAAACCATTCTGGCCGTTTTCTGGATCTGCCTGTTTATTTTTGTGAACCTCACCTCTGTATTATTTCTTGGGGCCATTGCCCTTGACACCATTATCGGGAGCGGAGACGGCTCCATGACCTTCGGGTTCATCATCGGGCTGGCCCTGTTTGCCGCTGCATATTCCCTGTGGGGTGGTTTGTCAGCAGTGGCCTGGACGGATGTCATCCAGGTGACCCTGCTGGTTATCGGAGGTTTTATCACCACCATGATCGCCCTGCATTATGTGACACCAGACGGAGGAGTCATCAATGGCCTCAGCCACGTATACAATTCCGCCGGGGACAAATTCAACATGATCCTTTCACGCGACCACCCGGAGTACATTAACTTGCCAGGAATCGGGGTACTCATCGGGGGGTTATGGGTGGCCAACCTTTACTATTGGGGCTTTAACCAGTATATCATTCAGCGTGCCCTGGCCGCAAAATCGCTCCGTGAAGCCCAGCGCGGCCTGGCCTTTGCGGCATTTCTGAAGATGCTGTTGCCCTTATTCGTCGTCATCCCCGGAATTATCGTCTATGTACTCTTCACCCAGCCGGAAGGCACCACGGTGATTGAAGGCATACAAAGTGATTTCCTCCGTCCCGATGGGGGTATCAGGTACGACACCGCCTACCCATGGCTGATCCGCACTTTTATCCCGGTTGGACTCAGGGGGCTGGTAGTGGCCGCTTTGACAGCCGCCATTGTGTCCTCCCTGGCTTCCATGCTCAACTCCACCTCCACCATCTTCACCATGGACATCTATAAGCCATATTTTGCCGATAAAAAGGGAGAGCAAAACCTGGTACCTGTAGGACGCATTGCCGTGGTTGTTGCACTGGTCATTGCCATTTTCATGGCACCACTACTCAGCACCATGCCCCAGATGTTTCAGTACATTCAGGAGTATACGGGGGTCGTCAGCCCGGGCATTCTGGCGGTTTTCCTCATGGGTCTTTTCTGGAAAAAAGCCAATGCCAGGGGAGCCACAATCGGGGTCATCTCTTCCATTCCCGTGGCCGTTTTACTAAAGATTCTGCCCATTGACATGCCCTTCCTGGACCAGATGATGTATACCTGCCTGATCACCATGGCAGTGATCGTGATGGTCAGTCTCACCACGGCCCCCGGTGACGATGACCCGAAAGCCATCCCGCTGAAGCGGGAATACTTTATCACCGGCAAAAAGTTCAACATTGCCGCCTATGCCATATTGACCCTTCTCACTGTGCTTTACGTTGTTTTCTGGTAACGATGGGAGCCAAACAACGGGTCCGGAATAATGACGAAATAAACAATCATGGGATCAAAACAACACTTTGAACTGGCAGAAGGGACGCATTATCCGGATCCTGAAAAATTCTCCGCAACGATCGGGGGGAAAACTGTCAGGCTGCTGTCGCTCGCCAATAAAACAGGGTGCAGGGTGGATATCACCAATTACGGGGGCCGGATCGTAAGCCTCACCGTGCCGGATAAACATGGTGTTTTGGATGACATCGTGGCGGGATTCCATTCACTGGATGCCTACCTTGACGCCACAGAAGCCTTTTTCGGGGCCCTGATCGGTCGCTATGCCAACCGGATCGCGGGCGGCAAATTCACCCTTGATGGTGTGACATATTCTCTGGCAATCAATAACGGACCCAACCATTTGCACGGTGGCCCGGGCGGATTTCACCACATGGTGTGGGACATGAAACTGGTAAACGACCAGCAAGTGGAACTGAGTTGCCTGTCTCCCCATATGCATGAAGGCTATCCGGGCAATCTGCAGGTTATTGTCCGTTACACCCTGACAGATCACAATGAACTGCACATTAAATTCCGGGCTACCTGCGACCAAAAAACGGTCATCAATTTCACCACACATCCGTTTTTCAACCTTAACGGTGAGGGCGACCGGCACATCAATCACCACGAGCTGAAGATCAGGGCCACACACTTTACCCCTGTAGATAAGACCATGATCCCGACCGGGGAGATCAGGCCTGTGCAAGAAACCCCGATGGACTTCACCGGGTTTACCCCTATCGGTGAACGACTCGGCAGCCATGATGATCAGCTTGAATTCGCTGGAGGCTATGACCACAATTATGTATTAAACAAAACACATGACCACCAACATCCTGAACTGGCTGCCACCGTATTTGACCCGGTCAGCGGCAGGTCCATGGAAGTACTGACCACAGAACCCGGACTGCAATTTTACGGGGGCAACTCCCTGGATGGAAGTCAAACCGGCAAACGGGGTAAACCTTACAAAAAGCAAACATCCTTCTGCCTGGAACCACAGCATTATCCGGACTCTCCCAACCAACCGGATTTTCCATCCACCATATTGCACCCCGGAGCCACATACAACTCCCACACTGTTTTCAGATTTTCAGTGAGGGATTACCGGTAACCAGGCAGCGATTCATTGTGTTTCAAAGCATTCAGCTGATAAAAAGAGCATCGATCAGGAAATATCTTAAATGACAGAAGACAGGCATCTATGACTGAAACGAATGTAAGACAGTTGTTTCAAAGCAAATTCGGCAGGGAATTCCATCTCTTCCGGGCACCCGGAAGGATCAACCTCATCGGGGAACATACCGATTATAACCTGGGCTATGTATTACCTGCCGCCATCAACAAATACATCTACCTGGCTATCCAACCCAACGAGACAGCTAAGTTTCACATCCAGGCTGCAGATTTGAAAGAAGATGTTTCTTTTGACACGAGTTTCCATAAAGACACCCTTCCCGCCTGGGCCAGGTATCCGGCCGGTGTGATCAGAGAGCTGTCCAACCAGGGGTATCATCTGAAAGGTTTCAACGCCGTTTTTGGCGGAGACATTCCGACCGGCGCCGGCCTGTCCTCTTCAGCTGCCCTGGAAAGTGCATTTGCCCTGGCCCTGAATTACATGAATAACCTGGAATTAACACGGATCGAACTCGCCAGAATCGGGCAACAAGCAGAACACCACACCGTAGGCGTCAGGTGCGGAATCATGGATCAGTTCGCCTCCGCTTGCGGAAAAGCAAACCAGCTGATTCGCCTCGACTGCCGGGATCTGAGCCATACATATTTCCCTTTCGAAAATATGAACCATACGCTCCTTTTGGTAAATACCGGGGTTCGTCATGCCCTGGCAGAATCTGCTTACAATGAAAGACGCGGGCAATGTGAAGAAGGCGTACGCGTATTGACAGAAAGGTTTCCGGGGGTCGAAAGTTTACGGGACGTCAGCAGGGAAATGCTCCGTATAGCTAAAAAAGACCTGGATCCCCTGGTATTGAAGCGCTGCGAATTCGTGGCAGAGGAGAACGAAAGAGTGATTCGCACCTGCGAAGCACTTGAGAAGGGTGACATGGATAAAACCGGGGAGCTCATGTGGGATTCCCACCAGGGACTCCGGCACAAGTATGAGGTAAGCTGCCGGGAGCTGGATCTTCTGGTGGAAACCGCCAAAACCATCTCTGGGGTTAAAGGGGCCAGGATGATGGGAGGTGGTTTTGGGGGTTGCACCATCAACCTGCTTGAAACCCGTTGTGTAGATTTATTCAAGAAGGTAACTTCGGAAAAATTTCACAACCAGTTTCAACGCCACCCGGAATTCTATGAAGTAACCATAGCAGACGGAGCAACACACAACGACTGATGCTCACTGCTTGATCAGTAAAATACGTCCAAAAAACTGCACAAATAATTGTCTCCTATGAATGAGAATGACCATATAAAAATCAGGAAAATCAAAAAACAGGACAATGAATTACTGGCCAGGATCATCAGGGATGCCTTTGATGAGCATGGTGCACCAAAAACAGGAACTGTATATTCAGATCCTGCCACAGATGATTTGTTCAGCCTTTTTCAGCGGCCGGATGCGGTATTATATGTCGCGGAGTCAGGTAATCAAATCAAGGGTTGCTGCGGAATATATCCGACCGACGGACTGGAGCATGGTTATGCAGAATTGGTCAAATTCTACCTGATGGCCGACAGCAGAGGAAAAGGCCTGGGAAGGTCACTCATGGAACGCAGTATAGAGTCAGCTATTGATATGGGGTATCAATATCTGTACATTGAGAGTCTGCCAGAGTTTTCAAAAGCAGTGAACATGTACCGGAAGCTTGGATTTGAAACGCTTTCCAGTCCACTGGGTGAATCCGGGCACCCTACCTGCACCATCTGGATGCTTAAAAAACTGGCCGGGACATCTGGAAGCAGCCAGGCAAACCGTAAATTCTTCCAGACAAAATGATTATATGAGACAGGGCACAATTATAATGATCATCGGATTTGTACTTCTCTGGAACTCCGGTTTTATCGGTGCAGAGGTGGGCTTATCCTATTCCGGTCCATTCAGCCTGCTTTTCTGGCGATACCTGAGCCTGACGCTGATCCTCCTGCTTTACCTGCTGACGAGGAAACGTCTGCGCTGGGTAGGATGGTCTGCTGCAGCTCCGAATATGCTGGTGGGCGTTCTTGCCCATGGAGTCTGGCTGAGTTGCGTGCTGTTGGCCCAGAATTATGGGGTGCCGGCCGGTATTGTTGCACTCGTGGTTGCCTTGCAGCCTATGGCCACCGGTGCATTTTCAGGGCTTGCAGTGGGTGAACCGACACCTGTTTCCAGATGGGTCGGATTGTTGATCGGGTTTGGGGGGGTTGTCGTAACTGTTGTTCCAAGAATGGACCTGGAAAGTGCCGAATCAATTTTTGCTTATTTAATTCCCCTGGGTTCGGTGGTCGCAATCACAGTTGCAAGCCTGATCCAAAGAAGAATGGAGGTTCGCAAGACTTCCAGTCGCCTGCCCGCTGACCTCACCCTTTTTTATCAATGCCTGGCCACTGCACTGGCACTGACATTACCAGCCCTGGTTTTTGAGGACTCAACGACACAATGGGAAAACACTTTTGTTTTCTCCATGATCTGGCTTGTTATTGGTGTTTCTATGGGCGCCTATGCTTTGATGTGGCAATTGATTGAAAGAATGGACGCCACCCGCGTGGCAAGCCTGTTTTACCTGGGGCCTCCTGTTACCATGTTTATGGCCTGGATAGCTTTTGGTGATACTTTAATGCCTATGGATATAGTCGGTTTAGTGGCAGTATTTGCAGGAGTTCTCCTGACTCAGATGAAGTTTCGCTAATCAGGAACTTCAAAAATAATTTGCTGATTAAACGGATCTATCGTGAAAGCAAACTGTTGCATAAAAAGAGGTCCGATATCTCCGGCTGCTGCAAGTCCGTAATACCAGTTTGCAAATGCACGATCAGTAACCAGGCCTCCGTCCACTTCATATTTTATCCTGCCGATTTCTAAAATACAATCAACCTTGTCAGTTGGGTAATCCTGTCCTCTCCACTCAATGGAACCTGCATAGCTTTCAAGTCCGAGTGCTCCGAGAGAGAGTTTATTGAAGTTCACATCCCTGGAGCCTGTTTCTATCTGCATTAAAACTTCTGTTCCATTGATTGTACAGGGGATAAAGACCCATCCATTCCTTACGACATAAGGAACCAGCTCAATGCTGTCTTTGTTATCATGAATATACTTTTCAAGATTTTCCTGGTCAAATAAATATACTTTCTCTCTGATTGGGTCTATATGCATGGCCCTGTCCTTAAAAACAAAAGGTGATGTACATCCGTCTGCTTTACTGAATTGACTGTCGAAGTATCCGAAAATGAAGTTTTCATAAGCGGGAACTGAGAAATTTGATTTTTTATAATGTAAATCAGCCGGTGCATCCATGTAATTATATGATATTCCGTCCTCCACAATTAAAACATCAATTCCGGAAATTTTTTCTCCCAGCGATTTGTCATGTACGGTCATCAGGTTATATCCGGTTCCGGTATCCATCTCTATTTTTAAAGAATCTCCGTTCTCATCAATCATATAAAAACCCAATCCGGCTCCGCACCATGCAAAAGGAAGTTCTGCGACTCCCTCGTTAAGGTCGGCCAGCTCTGTTTCAGATAAAACTTTTAATGTTTCCCTGTATTTGGATTCCCAAAAATCCCTTCCGATCATATGCTCTATGGTATCCAAATATGCAAGCGCATCCTTGTAATCTCTGTCCCACGCACTATAGTAAAGGGCAAAATATGGCGCAAATGTAAAAATTGTCGCCGCTGAAATTTCAGAAGCATTTATCCCGGACTTTTCATAATTCCCTTTATCAAGTTCTGCAAGCCAGTCAATGAATCTGATCTCCCCGTTATCAGGATAAAAAGAAAGATATTCCTCCAACAAATAATCAGCTTCAGCCAGTCCGATAAAAAGAGCATGTTTAAGCTTCATCACATGGTAATACTCTTCTGCTCCCGAATCGTAAAGTTTATCCATATACCCAAGAAATTCATCACTTCCAAGAAATAATTTCAACTCACAATTCAAATACAGCACCTCCGGATTTAAAGAATCGGCATTTTCTGCTTCTTTCAGATAATTACCCGCACTGCGGAAATTTAATTTGCCAATTTCATCACGTGCAAGATTCAGCAAAGAATCTACCTCCTGATCTTGTTGTCCGTAGCTGATCAGCGAAAATACACATATCAAAAAGCCTGTTAATAATGCTTTTTGAATTGAACTGATTTTTCTTTCAGAACGACTAATCGTCTCCATGGTTATTTATTCTTTAAGGGTAACTGCAGGATTTATCCGCAGGATCTGCAATGATTGCAGCCAGACTGTAAACAATGTGGTCAATACTACTAAAATCAGGGGGATCAGGAAAGCTATCCAGGAAAAATCTACCCGCATGGCAAATTGGTTCAACCATCGGTCCAGCCAAAGGTAGCTTAACGGGAAAACGATCAGGGAGGCCAGAAGTAACTGACCCAGGTAATTTTTAAACAGGAGCATGAATATTCCTGAACCGGAAGCCCCCAGCGTTTTCCGGATGGCAATTTCCTTCTGCCGCTGCTGAGCTGTATAAGCGGCCACACCCATAATCCCCAGCAGAGTGATAATCAGTGCAAGGCCCGAGAACATGCCAAATACCATCCCAAATTGTCTTTCATCCTCATTTTGGGCATCATAATGTGATTCCAGCCAATAATAGTTGATTGGTATATGTGGGAAAAAACTGGTAAATATGGCCTGGGATTGCTCCAGGCTTCCTGCGTTATCCATACCGTTTAATTGAATACTCAGGTATCCGCTGTAGTGTGCGGGGGCCATAAATGTCAGTGGCTCCATGGCCTCTTTGGGAGACACCTGGTGCATATCCCCTACCACGCCAATGATATGATAGGTTTGTGGCCCTCTGAAAATCCGCTTTCCAATGGCTTCTTCGGGTGAAGACACCCCAAAGTTTCTGACAGCTGTCTCATTCAGCAATACCCTGGCAGAATCAAGGCTAAAAATACCCGAGAACATTTCGCCGGCCACCAGCGGGATAGCATACAGGTCAAAATAAGACGATTCAGCGTAAAGCAATCTAAAGTTCCTTGTATCCTGCTCATCTTTTCCCTCAAGTCTCAACCCGCCAATATTGTGATCTACCGGAGAACCCGGAACCACAGTAGAAAAGGCCAATTCCTCAACCGATGCCAGAGACGACAGTTCGCTCCTGAATGCCTGGTAATTGATCATGCTCAGCGAATCTGACAATACCGGAACCTTCATCACAAGAACATCATCTGTATTGATGCCTTTCTCCTGTTTCATGATGTGGTGATACTGCCTGATGATGACCGTACTTGAAAGAATCAAACCCAGGGCCAGACAAAACTGAACGGTGAGCATGATCTTTCTTAAAAACCCTTTGCCTTTGGCACTGTAAGTGATGCCCTTCATTAAATAACTGAGATTTTTCCCCTTGAGTATTGTACTGGTATATATCAGCGTCGTGAGGGTACCTATGGAAAAAGCTATCCCGATGATATAGAATATCCAGCTATTTTCCCATACGGGTGAGATGGATGGAACATTGGCAAACCGCGCAAAGAAAGGACTGCTTACTTCCACAATAAGCAATGCAAACAAGACAGCCATGAGGTTGACAAGGGCAGACTCTGATAAAAAAAGTGCCCTGATCTGTGCAGAACCAGCCCCGTTCACCTGCCTGATGGCAGTTTCTTTTGAACGTTTGAGGATATTGATTGATGACAGGTTAAAATAATTCGCCCAGGCAATGATCAGAATAAACCAGGCAATGATACTCAACACCCTGACTGCTGTATGATTGCCATTGGCCGCAATCTCATGGTGAAAGTTTGAATGCAGGTGAACGTCTTCTATCGGCTGCAACTCAATTTGCATATAAAACCCACGCTCCCGCAATTCCTGTTCGTATACCTCCTCCACAATATCCTGAATCATCACCCCTGCAACCTCCGGGTCCGCATCTTTCTGCAGTCTCAGGTAGTTGTAAAACTGGCTCATAAAATGGCCATTGGCAAACACATGGGGAAGGGCTTCCCGCATGACCTCAAAAGACACAAAAGCATCAACCGGGAAATGAGAGTTGGCAGGAACATCCCTGAAAACGGCGGAAACCTCATAACTTGTTTCACTGTTCACGTAAAGCCGCTGTCCAACGGGATCGGTATCCCTGAAGTAGTTTCTGGCCAGACTTTCGGATATTACAATCTGGTCGCTCCTTTCCAGTGCATTCGATCCATGCCCGTAAATCACTTCCAGGCCAAGTAGTTCGATCATGGCCGATTCGCCCCAGAAAAATCCCTGGTCATGACTGTAATTGTCATTATAAAGAACCACATTATTGGCTTTGTAGGCCAGGCCCAGCAGCTCAATCTGCGGCATCCGGTCTGTCAGGATACCTCCTATGGTCGGGGTGGCCGAAGCAAACTTAATATGTTCCCCGTTTTCAGTGGTTCTGGAATAATTTAACCTGTAAGTACGGGCGCTGTCCGGCTGATAAGTATCAAAACTGCTGTGAAAATACACAAAGTGGCTTATGATGAGACAGGCCGCCAGCCCAACTGCCAGCCCACCAACATTCAGCGCATAGAAAGGTATCTGTCTGGAAATATTTCGCCACGCTATACGAATATAGTAAAGAATCATAAGACAATATTTTGCATATACTGCCCTATTTGTAACACGTTTTATGCCAGCACTGCTAATTTACTAGGGGTCAAATCTTAAGGATTATCACCGCAAGCACAAAGATGTACCGGAACGTACACCAGGTGTCCGATTTAGCACACCAGCCCCCTTGATTGACTGACAGCAGGTGAATCCCTGATAATCTGCCCCGGGCATAAAAAAACCCCCTGTCATTATCAGGGGGTTAAGTTGAGTTTGAGGTCTCGAGCGGATTCGAACCGCTGTAAATGGTTTTGCAGACCACCGCCTAGCCACTCGGCCACGAGACCTTTCGTTAAAGGTGGTGCAAAGATAATGATATCAGCAAAACCCACAAAATAAATTTACCTCATTTCAATCCTCAGGGCTTGCCACTGAAGGGCATCAATTGTTCCCTACCGTTCCATTTCCAGGCTGACACATTGCATTTCCCCGCCCATGGGCGGATGCATCTTAGACACTTTCAGTTTCATATGGCGGATTTCAGGAAACCCTTCCTCCAGGGCATCCAGTATCAGCCTGCCAAGGTGTTCAAGCAAATGCGATTTATTGGCCATCTGTGCTTTTACGGTCTCATATACCGCCTGGTAGTTTACGGTATCCTGCAGATTGTCCGATATTTCAGCGCCCGAGGTATCCACTTCAATGACCAAATCTACAATGAAACGATTCCCTATCACCTGTTCCTCTTTGAAACAACCATGATAGGCATAAAACTCCATGCCCTCAAGCAAAATCCACGACATAGCAATTAATCATTTAATGTTCAAAAGTACATATTTTCACTCCATAAAAAGGCATTTTTTTGTACTTTTGCCTTTTGAAACCAACAACCGGAGTGGCGATAGCCCCGACAAACCAACAACCGGAGGCCCGCAGCCCCCGACAAACAGGAGGCGCGCAGCGCCGACTAACTAACAACCGGAGAGGGCGTCAGCCCTCGACTAACCAACAACTGGAGGCGCGCAGCGCCGACCAACCAACTAACATGAAAGATAACAACGCCACACCTGCCGCTTCCCTGAATTTCATTGAACAGATCATTGAAAAAGACCTGCAGGAAGGAACTACCGGCGGGCGTGTGCACACCCGTTTCCCCCCGGAGCCCAACGGTTATCTTCATATCGGTCATGCAAAATCCATTTGCCTGAACTTCGGGTTGGCCGAAAAATATAATGGAAAGTGCAACCTGCGGTTTGACGATACCAACCCCACCAAAGAGAATGTGGAATATGTCAACTCCATCAGAGCCGATGTAAAGTGGCTGGGGTTTGACTGGGAAGACAGGGAATTTTACGCATCCGATTATTTTGAAAAACTTTATGAGCTGGCTGTTTACCTGATCAAAAAGGGAAAAGCCTTTGTGTGTGATATGACTGGTGAGGAAATGGCCGCCAACCGGGGAACCCCCACTTCGCCCGGAAAAGAAAGCCCCTGGCGCAATCGCAGCCCGGAAGAGAACCTGGATTTGTTTGCAGGCATGCGCAAGGGAGAGTTTGCTGACGGGAAAAAGGTATTGCGTGCCAAAATTGACATGTCGTCTCCGAACATGCACATGCGCGATCCGGTCATGTATCGTATCATGCGCGCTGACCATCACCGTACCGGTGATCAATGGTGTATCTACCCAATGTACGATTGGGCCCATGGCCAGAGCGATTACCTGGAAAACATAACCCACTCCGTTTGCACTTTGGAATTTGAGGTACACAGGCCCCTTTACGACTGGTTCCTGGATAACCTGGATATTGAAAAAAACCGCCCGCGGCAGTTTGAATTTGCGCGTCTGAACCTGAATTATACCGTCATGAGCAAGCGTAAGCTGCTTGAACTGGTTGAAGGCGGATATGTGAAAGGCTGGGATGATCCGCGCATGCCCACTGTTTCGGGTTTGCGCCGCAGAGGCTTCACCCCTGCATCCATCCGCACCTTCTCTGAAAAAGTGGGGGTGGCAAAGAGGGAAAATGTGATCGATATGGCCCTGCTGGAATATTGCATTCGTGAAGACCTGAACAAAAATGCTCCCCGTGTGATGGGTGTCCAGGACCCGGTGAAACTGGTCATTGACAATTACCCGGATGATCAGGTAGAGGAACTGGAAGCTACCCGAAACCCTGAAAAACCTGAAGAAGGCCACCGGATAGTTCCTTTCAGCAAAAATTTGTATATTGAGCGGAAGGACTTCATGGAGGATCCGCCGAAAAAGTTCTTCCGGTTGTCTCCGGGGAAAGAAGTCAGGCTTAAATACGCTTACATCATTCGCTGCGAAAGTGTGGAGAAAGACGAAACCGGTAACATTACAGCAATTCACTGCACCTATGATCCGGAAACAAAAAGCGGCATGGGCAGTACAAAAAAAGTAAAAGGAACGTTGCACTGGGTAAGCGCCGATCATTGCCTGAATGCGGAATTGCGACTATATGACAGGCTTTTTGAGGCGGCAGATCCTGATGACGTACCGGAAGACGGCGATTTCAAGGATTCGCTGAACCCCGGATCTCTGGAGGTAACCAATGGATTGATCGAACCTTCAGTCAAAGATGGAGTGGCTGGGCAGCGTTATCAATTCGAAAGAACTGGTTATTTTTGCATAGACCCCGACAGCAGTCCGGAAAAACTGGTGTTTAACCGGACAGTGACCCTGAGAGATTCATGGGCGAAAATGCAGGGGAAGTAACACATATTGTCCCGTGGTGTAATTGGCAACACGTCTGATTCTGGATCAGAAGAGTCCAGGTTCGA